>Ga0115008_10000500_pt1 | contig 29247 bp, 16 predicted proteins | sample FraStrMetagenome_FD_87164 | JGI IMG/M metagenome (GOLD analysis project Ga0115008, IMG submission 87164) | Marine eukaryotic phytoplankton communities from Arctic Ocean - Fram Strait ARC3M Metagenome | ecosystem: Environmental > Aquatic > Marine > Oceanic | place: Fram Strait | collected... | reverse complement strand
CTCAAGATCGTGCAATCAATTAAAAACTTTCTGATTATTAGTAAAGCAATTGTTTGATTAAGTGATGAAGATGTATACATGTATTCAAAGGAACCTGCGATTACTCTCTCGTGGAATATGAAATACTTCTTTCTGTAGAGAGAAGAGTACTTCTTTGCATCTGAATAACCGTGTAAATTACCTGCATTGTGAGTATTTTACGGGAAAGATGTGTGATGAAAAGTTTAATTAAAAAGCTCCCTATATTGGTATCACGGCATCTCATTTTTATGCATTTGAATTTGTCAAATCAGAGACAAAAAAGAAGCTTTACTTTTATTTTTGTGACACTCGAAGAAAAAAGAATACCTATCATGTTTTTTTCGTTTTTTTGTTGCAGATATATTTTAGTTGAAGTGTGTCATCCCGCCCTTGAAGCTTTAGGGAGGTTTCACAATTGTATTGGGTAAGATCCGGCCACCTTGCTTCACTGGGAAGTGGCATTCCAATTATAATGTGCCTTATGTAGGTCCAATTACGAATATCCTATGTAGGATTCAATACAGCTTGCTTTTTTCACAATCAACATTTCATATGTAGAGATATACCAGACCTGCTACTTTCAATATTTTAGAGAATCGTTGCCCGAGAAGATTCAATCCTCCCGCCCGCCTGCTGCTATCAATCCCTAATAAGTTTCTCGTTATTTCGGAAGGAGAGATCTGAGAAACGAAATTTCACAACGCTTGTTCCATCTTTCACATCCACCATTGACGAAGAAAAATCAGGAAAAAGTTCCGTTGATTCGCTTTCTATGGGAGAAACGAAGATACGTTCTCATGATTGAAAACCAAGCCAAAATGATTTTAAAAACGATAGGTTTCATTGCAACTTTTTGCTGCGTGATCAGCGCTGTGTTACTGTTCAGTCAAAATGACACAGTTCTTGCTGATGATAGAACAAATACAAGTAAAAATTCCACTTCGGCATCTCCTAAATCTAGTAGAACGAGATACTCTAGCCCACTAAAAAGTCGAGATATTGACGTAAGCATGTACTCCGACTGGCCGACTACAGATTTGAGTCCTCTTTGCGAAACCTGGGCACATTTGGATGACTTCGCGTCATTTTCTACTGAAAAAAATGACATTGACATTCAGAATTCGGATTTGAAATGGCTTTTTTTAGATTATTTGTCTCATATTTCTCCAGAAAAACAAAGTCATCTCGATTCACTGTTCATAGACTCGAACAAATCAGGGCAGTACGACGATTCTGATGTTAAGTGGTCTTTTCAGAACTCAGTGGACCTTTCAATTCATTCATCAAAATATGCTTTTGAAAAGACACGATCAAAATTCTCAATAAACAACTACACAGTCACAGATGAATTGGAAGGAGAATCCACACAAATTCGATTGTTAAAATATGCGTTATCTTTAAGAGCTCATTCGCCATTATGTGAGCTACATCGTAAACTAGCAAGAGATGCAGCTATTTCATCAGGACTTTATGAAATGGATTGTAATGTCGATACTTTCGCTCAAATGAGCGCCAATATACCGGAAACGTTTGCTATTATATACCCTTCCGGAAAAGTTGTGGATACTTTGCAAGATCTTACTCATGTTATTACAAATTATAAAAATGATGAAAGTGATTCTTTACCCTTTCAAGCGCTGGATGAAATATTATTACCAAATGAAATACCTCGCTCACTAATTTCCAACGCAAACGATGATGCTGAGACTGTTGCAGGTATTAATGGATCTCCAACTATTATCTTGTACACTCACGTTGGAACATCGACTTTTTCAGAATTTTATAAAGAGCTTCAACGTTTAAATGTACGGTTTGTTGTTCGCCATATGGGTGCTATCGATCACGAAGAAAAAGTTGAATTTATTAGTGAGAATCAACTGGCTAGGAACAATAGTTTGGCTAGCAGAAGAACAGTTTTGCAAGGTTATGGGATTAGGCTTGACATAAAAAATATGGAGTATCGAGCTTATGACGACTCTCACGAAAGTTTTTTGAATGCTGCAGAAGATGAAACAATTTTACAGAAAGAATTTTCTTTGAATGATGAATATCTTGCAGGGATTAATATCAATAGGTTGGTGACACGAGCTGGTATAGATAGCGACGATGATATAGGCTCTTTAGTAACCCTACAATCACAACTTGAAAGTGGTCATAAAACACAGCAGAAAATAGAAGGACTTGTCCCACCCACATGGCAAACTCGGATGCTACCGCTTCAAGCTGCTACAACTATATCTAAATCTCAAGATCCACTGAGATCACTTCAGGATCTCTCACAGAATTTACCATCACGAGCATCTACGTTAGCCAATGTTCATGTCTCGAAGCGTATGACTGAAGCAGTAAACCAAATTCATGATATGCCTATAATGAAAGGAGGAGATTTGGTGATGGGACAAAAGGCTCCTTTTGGATTTTTTGTGAATGGAAAAAGGATTCATGTTGAAAGACCAAGTTTCAATATATTTGAACTATTAAACATTTTAAGAAAGGAGGATATTATTCTTTCTAATTTAGAATCAGCTTTTAATTTTTCATCTCCTGGTATGTACAAGGCTCTCCAAGAAGCATTTGAAATGGGAGACGAATTGCAACAATCACCTAAACAGACTTTGAAAGCATCTTCCAAAACGCACCAATCAGATCAAATCCGAATCGATGTTGGAAGGGGTGGCAAAGGGGCCATTATATATATAAATAATGTGGAAAAAGATAAACAGTACGAGCAATTTCTACCTTCTGTTAGTGCACTTGCCTATGGATACAAACAAATACGCAAAAATTTATTCACAATTTTGATTGTCTTTGATCCATTATCAGGTGATGATAGTCAAGCTCTACGTATAGCACTCTACTTGCTCCAGCAGAACTTACCTGTTCGCGTTGGAATTTTGATGATAAACAACGACGATTTATCATCCTTTGCTGCGAATGGTGAGGGCGACTGGAAAAGTGCATCTCTTCCAAGCCTCGCCGATTTAAAGGCGAAAGCAAGCACAGACTCATTTCTTGAAATATTCAAATCCGGCTTAGCAACATTTGGAAGTCATGCTAGCCTTTCATTTCTTTTTTATTCAATAGAAAGGTTTTCTGAAATGAAAAATGAAGGTTCACTTCAGGATTTGACCCTTCACACTTTAGTTAGTATATTCACCCAATTTTTTACAAGTAAATATGGGGTAGGCATCAATGAGGTAATGAATATTTTACAAAACTCATGGACCAAGAGGAAGAATTCATATTCTGAAAGTTACATGAAAGCTATTCAGTTTGCATCGAAAAAAGGTATTGATCATGGTATGAGTTTTTTCAATGGTATTCCTCTTCCAAAAAGTGGATTCGCTGAAAAAGATCAAGACGATAAAGAAATTATTATGAAATTTCAAGAAAGAGCATTACAAGTCCTTAATGAAGAAACGCAGCATTTAACTAAGATGGTCGTAGACGGAGTTATTTCTGATAGGTAAGTTGTAATCTTTTTAGAATACGTTATATTACTATCATGGATCATCCCTAATTTTTCTCTGCGATGAAATAAGGACAACTTCGATTTACGGAAAGCTTTTATCAGGATTAAACCTTCATAAGAAGTTCCATCCATTATTGCTTGAAGCAAATAATGATGAAAAAACTTATATTGATAACAGCCATTTGAAAGAATATTCAAATGCTATTAGAACATCTACATGCAATGAGTCTGAGATATATTATTCCCTTGATGCTGTTCTTGATCTAGATTCGCCTACGGGACTAGTTATCGCAAAGAAGTTTTTGTCAATAATGAAGGTACTTCCGGCTGAATTATCAAGTGCGGAAGAATGCTTTTGGATATCATATAGAATCTTACCAAATAATCGATCTATGGGATCTTCTTTCATAAACAAAATCCTTCGTTTACAAAAAGTGGATTTTTCTCTCATTATTCCATCTCTAATTATCTTCTTAAGTGAAGAAAAAAACAGAACGTCTTCAATCGTCGAGCCAATGGAAGCTACGAATAGATTTATAACTTTTTTGAGAGAAGAAGCTGAGCTTCATGAAGAGGAAAAAAATTTAATCCTACACGAAATAGAGGCGGATAACGAAAAAACAATCGAAAATGGTAAGTATACTAACCTCAATGACTCAGTTAAGTCGGAAAATTTCATCATAGCAAACGGGAGGGCTATGAAAGCTAACGATGAAATTGAATTGGAGGACGTCAAACTTTTGATGGATCTCGAGAAATCTCGTTCCAAGAAGCTATCAGATTTGTTTCGTCCACACGCTGGACAAGAAGAACTTTTTTCCTCAGTGAATCAAGCAGTAGTCTATTTATCTAATTTGTTCTCATCAAAGCAAGAAAAAAGGGTTGATGTGATTTCTCAGCTAAATGTATTAAGTTTGGTAGATAAGTCTGAAGACGAAAAGTTTCCTCTTTACTTTGTTTGGAATGAAAAAGAAGATAGTAATATAGGCGGGGATAGAATATTGAAGGTACGTCATTATTTTATTTGTGAAACACATTACTCTTTTTTCCCTTAACATCATATCTGCTTTGAATATTTTACAGACAAAAATTACTGTCGTCGTGGATCCTCTTTCGGAACCTGCGCAAAGAGCTGCTCCCATACTCATTGCAGTACGAGATGGACTAAAACTTCCCTTACATTTAATTTTAGCACCACGAACTAAAATAGACGGAAATGAAGGTTTGCCATTGACAACGTACTATCGTTTCTTTGCAAATTACCAATTTTCATCGAAAGCACATTCATTTGAAAATTTACCCTCTGATCATGTTCTAACACTAAGAACTGATGTTCCAGAACCATGGAATGCTGTACAAACATATGCTGCTCAAGACACAGACAATCTTCGTTGTGATCTTGAACAAGCTTGTGGAGATGAAGCATTCAAATATGATGCTGGAGAATATAATGTCATAGATAATGATGTAACAAAGGTTGAGTATGCATTAAAAAGTCTAATGGTTTTTGGACAATGTTACGATGTATCTACTGGTGATAATCCAAACGGATTACAATTGACTCTAATAGAAGAAAAAGTCACAAATCTGGAGTCATTAGCGGAGACACAAATGAGATCAAATGAGATCGAAATCACAGGAGATGGATCATCTTTATCTACTTCCAGGCAATACCCATGTGATAGTGATGAATCTCATAAACCGATATCTTTTTCTGATACTCTAGTGATGAAAAGTTTGGGATATTGGCAATTGCGTGCAAACCCAGGTGTTTGGAAATTATCTATCGCAAACGACACTCTAGCGTCAGAAGCTTTTGAGATAAAGAGTGGGGAACTTCTCCATGGGGCATTTATTGAAAGGGATAATGCATATGGATTTTCTTCCTCGTCAAAAACAGTTGTAATGAAAGATTTTGTTAACAGAGGAGAAGCATTATTTGTAAAAAAGACAATAGGAAAGGATGAGATTGATTTAACCTCAAAAGAAAGCATGGCGCAAGAATCTGAGCTTGAAGAAGATATTATACATGTATTTTCGCTCGCGACCGGTCATGTTTATGAGCGATTGTTGAAGATTATGATGTTATCTGTCACTAAAAGAGCCTCAACAACAGTCAAATTTTGGCTTTTGGAAAATTTTCTTTCCCCTGGATTTAAATCTACCGCGACTACAATGGCAAAAGAAATCGGTTGTCAAATAGAATTCGTGACCTATAAATGGCCAGAATGGCTTAGGGGACAAAGTGAGAAGCAAAGAATCATTTGGGGTTATAAAATCCTTTTTCTCGATGTTCTTTTTCCACTTGATGTCAAAAAGATCATTTATGGTAAGAATCTTTCTAAACTGGTGTTTAAGATTATGGATTTATTTCAAACTAATCTTTATTTGTAATCGAAAAATTTCTAGTCGATGCTGATCAAGTCGTTCGAGCTGATCTAAAGGAACTAAGAGACCTCGATTTGAAGGGTGCCCCATACGGTTACACACCAATGTGCAGTTCACGAAAAAGTACAATTGGTTTTGCTTTCTGGAGAACAGGCTTTTGGGAGAAACACTTGAGAGGCAAACCATATCATATTTCAGCCTTGTATGTTGTGGATCTTGAAAGATTCCGCAAGGAGAAAGTTGGAGATACACTACGTGGTATATATCAAATGTTATCGGCAGATCCGAACAGCTTAGCAAATCTAGACCAAGGTATGCTTGATAATTTTTTTCTGTATATTTACTTGCTACATATGATTCTCTATCTAATCTTTATCATTTTATTTTTAGACTTACCAAATTATGCACAGCATGAAGTAAAAATACATTCTTTGCCACAAGAATGGTTATGGTGCGAGTCTTGGTGCTCAGATTCAACGAAGGCAAAAGCAAAAACTATTGATCTTTGCAATAATCCATTGCATAAGGAACCAAAGTTATCTATGGCAAAACGAGTAATAAGTGGGAAACTGTTCAAGGAAAGCTGGGTAGAACTAGATGAAGAAGTTGATTCGTATGAACGAAAATTTAGTAGTGACGAAGCGGGAATTTCTGTGTGATTTTAGTCATAAATATTAGATTAAATCATATTATTCAACCTTTTCATTTGTATTCTTTCACATCTTGATCGTAATTTATTGGACATAAGCTTGTTTGTTGTATGACATGAACGTTTCTTCTAATGGTTTTTGCGAAAGATATTCTTGATCGCATAATAAAGATTTAAAAGGAATCATTTGATAAAATTCCTTGACATCATTTCTTGTAATTTTCTTGGCACTTTCATGATACAATTAAATTTCAGGTGTGAATCAACGGAAGCAAAAACAAGAGTTTCACAGCAAAAAACACACATTACATCTCTCTTGCTGCATGATGATTTCATGTGGTCTTTTATATCAGTATTTCGTAATTTCAAACCACATTCAAGAGGGCATAGTTTTGTAAATTCGTATGAACAAGTTACAGATAAATGTTTCTTGAGCATTCTTCTGGGTCCATTCCAAACGCAACCCATTTTAGAATTCGTACATTGAACAAATGCTTTAAGACAAGCTTTATTATGCTCATTCATCTGGTTGATCTTAAAAAAAATGCCACAATACTCGCATTTAACTTCTCGTTCAGGACATTGAAATTTCTCGTGAATAATCTTGTCTTTTACCTGAAATATATCGTTACAACGAAGGCAGCGAGCTGGCCTATTCCTGCATTCTTCTCTTTCATGTTTGATCTGGAAGGCTTTTGGTATCATATGTTCACAGGAATAACGACATGGTATTTTTCTATAGTTGCACAAAAGCCTCATGTGCTTTTTCATTTTGCTAGCTTCCACATTTTGCATACACAGTGGACAGGATATTAAACGCTTCGAACAATGTTTTCGAGAATGTAGAGAAAGATCATTTAGTGCAATGATTTCTTTGCATAATACACATTCAATTGGTCTCATTTTACAGATGTTGGTTTCGTGTTCAATCCTGTTCTTGGCAAGTATATTTTTTATGTTACAATATTTGCAAACAACCCATCTCCATTCGCACTCTTTTTCGTGACTCTTTTTCAAGTTCTGGTCAGTATCAAAAGTTCCACATCCCCATTTGCACGGATATAGTGTATGTTGCAAATTCTTTCCAGCATGTGCTCGTCGAATAATGCAACGTCTTGCGTTTTCTAAAATCGTAAGAATGTCAGTTGCATCACACTCTCTAGCGAAATCAAAGGCACTTTTTCCCTCCACAGAGATCGCTTGATAATCAGCTCCATTATCGATCAAAAAATTGCAAATATCAGTTTTACCTTTCATCGCAGCTACCATTAATGGTGTCAAACGACTCGACGTTACTACTTGATTTATGACCGCACCCCTTTCCAACAATTCTTTAACAGCTCTCAATCGACCATGGAAACAAGCATAGGATAGTGCTGTGTGACCTGTCCTTGATTGATATTCAATAAAAGGTCGATTTTCTAATCGATCAAGGAGAAAGGAAACAGCTGAAATTTGCTCTTCTGCTTGATTCTTGCACCTTATTGTGATGTTCAAAGATTCAGTGTCTTCTGATGCAGCTCTCATCAATGGTGTCACACCTTGTTCAGTTTCAAAATTTATGCTGACGCCCTGTTTTGCACACAGAACAATTTCTTCAAAATTTCCATCATTGATGGCTTGTTCCATTTTATTCTTTATAATCAATGTTAAAGCATCTAGTTCCTTTTGACGTTTTTTTGCCTTTTTTTTATTGTGGCAATCTTTTTTTTCAAGCATTAAATGTTTCTTAAGTTGCTCGGCTGTATTAACAGTTTGAGCATACTTCTCTAATACATCTTCTTTTGTTTCCATCCATCCAATGCCAGGAATCCATGTTGACGTTTGAAATAGTTCTTTGCCTAAATATGCACAATCGAGAAAGCTAAACTCATTGATATATTTTAAATTGAATGATGAGCTCACAAGAGGCCTGGGTATGTTACCTGAGGGCATGCAATAGGATGGTAAGCATGCGATGCCGATGGGTATATCCATTTTCTGCAATAGATCCAGTATGTGTCCATTTCCGTTGAAAAATGCCTCACAAAGAGGGCTTCTTCTTGAAGCTTTTTTTAAAAATAATTTCCGTTTCATGACAGCCATAGAGAACTTATAAACCATGTCTCGTTTTGATAAATCTTTACTCAGTAGTTTACCATTTAATTTCTTCCATCTATAGTTGCGATAACTCGTTTGGATAATTTTCGCACATAGGCAAATATAATCATCCCCAAGGCCGAAGTTCGCACCGTTTTCAAGCAGCTCTTTTATTATATCAACATCGCCTAATGCACAGGCCCAGCTTAAAAGATTGTGTCCGCTAGAAGTAAAGAAACTCATCATTCTTGCATTATCGAGTTTTTCCAATAAGTTTGTTCTAGTCCTAAGCAATGTAATCCTTTGTTCATCATCCTCTTTCATTTCTTGCTCGATGATCATTAAGCGAGAAGACAAAACACTAAAAGATGGGCGTAAAGACTCATTGTTTTTCTTAGAAAGCCTAAGTGCAAGATCATTCCATTCTTTTTTCGTTTCTTGTAACTCATATGCTCTAAATTGTTTTGATGGATGACTCTTTAACTGTTGTTCCACGTACTTTAGTTCTTTTTGTAGCACGTTTATATGATTTAATCGGTATCTCTCCCCACCACTAACAATTGATTTTACCTCATCTCGCTTTCCTCTTGCAATCAATTGAAATAAAGTTCGAATCTGATTTTCGGTATTGCTGGCTATGAAAAGTTCATTTATGATTTCTTCTTTGCGCAACTTTTCCGCCCATTTTAAAGCACTAAGATTATGCACTTTCGTTCTGCATACTGGTGATGCATGATATGATAGCAAGATCCTTACAACTTCAATTTGGTTGTTGCATGCTGCCTCTATCAGAGCTGTTTTACCTCTGCTCGACTCCATATTGACGTAATAAGTGAGACTGAAACCATTTTCTTTCAAATCTAAAGAAAGGGCTTTTTCTAGAAGTAAATTAATTGTATCGAGAAACCCAAGTTTTGAAGCCTTTATCAAAACGGAATCACCATGAAAAGTTTCTAAAGAAAGGCATTCATGCGTAACAACAGGTGAAAAATTCAGGATGTATTGAATCAACTCTTTAATCCCTTTCGATATGGCCCACATAATAACGTTGCTTCCATGTTTTTTACATTTGACCAAATGTGTATTTCCCTCATCGTCATTGTGAAACCAATCTGATAAAGACCTCAAACAAGATTCATGGCCGTAGCCACATGGATATTTCGATCTGTTGCATGTTATGTTATGTTTAGATGATTCTTCAGCAATAACTTTTTTTCCACAGCCTTGATCACATAGGATAATTCGTCTCGGGCATTCTTTTATTAGATGTTCGTTTTTTGTTTGAGAATTTATATATGCATCGCAACCGAATGGGCAAACACAGAAGGACTCATTAGTAGGAGACATCAAAGTCGCATCTAAAATAGACTACATGACCATGAGTATTTAACTCAAAAATGTGCTATTTTGAAATAATGAAAATGTAAATTATTGATTTCTAAACGAAGAAAGATGACTACTGGAAAAATCAACCACTAAATTATTTCACTCCCTTACAATGGAATAAAAATGAAAAGTGTTTCTCTCTTTTCGTTCAAAAATGGAAATGTTCATGAAGTCTTATTAAATAGCTCTTAGTATATTTTATCTAAATCCGAAAATACACACGAAAAAGATTCTTTTGATTGTGATCGCTTATGATTCTTTCTTTTTATGCTGCCGCGTTCGGTAACTAATTTAAGATCTGATAGTCTTGGCATTCTCTGTATCATCTAAAGTGAAAATACCTTGTTCTTGGGCTAATTGTGAATATATCCCGTTTTGTTTCAGCAAATCCTCGGGATGGCCTATTTCTACAATTTTTCCGCTTTCCAACACAATCACTTTATTTACACCCAAAGATCTGATCGGTGAGAATCGATGAGTCACCATCAGCATACATCTTGTCCTATTCATAGCTTGCTTTAATGCCTCTACGACTGTCTTTTCGCTTTTCGAGTCCAACGCGGCTCTTCATATGAAAAAAATATGATGTTTGTAAGTAAACTAAATTGGAACGTTGCTACATGAAATTATAAATACGATAAACTCACGTTGGTTCGTCTAATAAAAGAACATCAGGTTGTCTCACAAGGGCTCTAGCAATCGCAACACGCTGGCGCTGTCCCCCCGATAGAGTTCTTCCTCCTTCACCCACTCGTGTATAAAGAGTTAGTCCCAAATCATTGTTTGCCTTTTCTCCCAATGGGAGACCGGCCAATTCTAAGGCTTCGCTTACTTTCATTTTCATTGTATTATTGTATACTTTATCAATCAGCTCGTCATCATCATCAGTACTATTTGTTACGTCTTCAATTCCGTACAAGATATTATCAATAAGGGTCATTGGAAATAAATGAGGTTCCTGCTCAACGATAACGACCTTTTTGGATAACTCTCTTCGTTGATATTCAGTCAATAGTTTTCCATCTAATTTGATACCACCAGATGAAGGATCATAAAAGCGAAGAAGTGTTCTAAGCATCGATGATTTACCAGACCCTGAGCGACCAACTATAGCGATTTTGTCGTTAGGGAAAACCTCCACATTTATATCTTCAAGCGCAGGATTCTCTAATTCATCATAGGAAACAGTCATATCCTGCATATCAATAATCGGTTGATTTCCTTCTCTCCCATTGGCATGCTCAACATGATCTGATTCATTCGGTAATGGATCCATAATTTTGGGAATTCTCTGTATCAATTCAAAAACACTAGAGCTGGCACCTAATGCTGTCTGAATTTTTGCCCATTGGTCGCCAACTTCATTGCTTGACTCTAGAACAAAATTGACATAAAATAAGAATGTCGTTAATTTTGTAGCTGGAAGTACTCCTCTCTGGACTAGTGTCCAACACGCAATCAATAATGCTATTTGCATCCCTGTTTGCAAAGAATCTGAAACAAATTTATGTGATCCATAAGCCCAAGCTTGGACTTCTTCAAGCTCTAATGCTTTATATTGAGCAGTCTCATATCTTTTTGTTTCGGCATCTAAACCATTAAACGCTCTTATGGTTTCACTCATTGCAAATGAAGTTTCAGCAACTGCACTTCCATCAGCAAGAAGATCTTGCACTTCTTCTGCTAAATCACGAGAAAAGTCTCCATAAATTTTGCTTAAATAAGCAATAAGAGCAATTCCTAAAAGAGCGAAGGAACTTAATGAAGGACTTATCTTTACGAGATAGACACTACCGAAAAGAAACTGAAATAATTGACGCAAAACAATGTTCACATGAAAACTAACGACGTTACCGATCTTATTGACATCATTATTAAGACGTGATATAAGAATACCAGTCTCTGTTCCATCAAAAAAGGCTGCTTCCTGGCGTAAAAGGTTCCTATGAAATTTAGTTCGTACATTGTAATTTGCACGTGTTCCTGCAATCCAGAAAAGACTCCCTCTCAACCCTGTAGTAAGTGCCATGAGGGTGCTAAACACTCCTAAACCAAATAAGTTTTTGAAAAGTTTTGCCGTTTGTACGGAACTAATTTCGGTACTTGTGGCTGATGATGCGAGTGTAGTTATAGAGTTTGAGTAGTAGTGTGGAACAATAGATGTGAAAAGTGATCCCAAGACAAGAAATGAAAAGGCTGGTGCAAGAAGAGATCTTGTGTAGCCTACGAGTTGAATAATTTGTTTGCGGCTTTTGTTCAAATTTAAAATTTTTTCTTGTAGCGTTAGTTGTGGATCTTCCTCTATAGTATCGTCTTCCAGGTCCTGGTCTGTTTGCAACGTTGATCGTTTCTGTTTACGGATCATCTTTTTTCGTTTCTTCTTTTCGCGATTTAGTTTCATAGTTTTTACAACATAACGTGTGAAAAAAATAAGAGTTTGCAGTAACGTGGAGGTTTTTGGTTTGAAATCGTTAATCATGGACCTTCTTTGCTGTATAACCTCATCTATTTTATCTTTGTTGTCGCTTGCTCCATTTACCGCGTTATTTGTGGTCAAAGAAAGTGAGAGACATCCCACTTTAAGGGAAGCACAGCTATCACTCCGTAATTTAGGTTTTCGATCCGATTTACTTTTAAAATATAAAGAGATTTGCGGATCTGGGGATTGAGTGGATATTCTTCGATTTCTCCAAATATTATTCTGAGAATACGAAAATGATTCAGTGAAAATGTTTAGGCTAATGAAGCTTATCGTGAGCAGAACATAAGTCCTCATTATCATCGGGCGCCTTATGCTTGTAGTATTAGATTGATGTTTGCCAGTGAAGAAAAATTCCGTTGCTATGTGCTTTCTTTATTAGATGAAGATTTTACTATTTGTGGTGCCAGAGTGATCAAACGCTCAATTTCACAAATTCTGGGACTCGGAAGGGTTGATGTAGCAACGCCCTTACATCAAATTAATGATGCTTGGAAGGATTGCCATAAACCTATCAAATAATGCATGTATGTAACTTAATATGGATAAAACGCACTTACCTCAAATTGAACTCATTTCTATTTTAAGTGCACATCACTTTTTTCTTTAATTAAAAAAATAGCGTTGAAAATTTTTTTGTGACGTAAGGTAACATCCACACAAAAAAAGAAAACTTGTGTCTACAAGCAAAATAAAATGAAATCGAGATTCCCTCAGGATTCCCTTTTGAAAGGTAAGGACATCATAAATTAAGATTTAAACTAATCACCTCTACTTCATAAAGTGATTGAGTCCGCTTTAATTGTTGTAAACAAAACTTTTAAGTTTTTATTGTGCCTTACTGAATTGAGGATGAAATGTTTATCATTTTTCTTTTTGTGTCCTTCATTTGCTGAAATTTAAAGTATATTATTCTTCTTTCAACAACCTCATAGTATGTTCCAGAGGATAAGTAGGGGGGTTAAAACGAAAGTTGGAGTTGGGAATAATTTCGGGTTACGTTTTGTGAACAAAGGCAGGAGTGATGATATATTCATATGCTGTACGACTTTTGTGACATCACGATAAACCGATCGAAAGCTTAGCTCGAGAGAATGCATGGTTTGATTCAACATCAGTAAAATATCCTTACGTACGCACCTACGTAAAAAGCTTGATTTTTGATGAATTATCTCATCAAATTGTCAAGCTCCATAAATCCCCTGAGTAAGATTTGTTTTGAGTCACCAAAAACAACTCACAAAGTTATCGACACTTTGCCTCTTGCATTTCTCTTCCTCACCATCATTTGAAATGATGAGATCATTCAATGAGGAAATCGATCGCATGAAAATACCAAATTTATTGCTAAAGATGGGCAGCCTGTTGATGTTGCTATCAACATCTACTTCGTCTTTTGAATATAATACTTTCATTTCGAGTTCACCAATGATGTTGCATTCGTCAAACCGATCAACATTATCTAGAAAACTCCCAAAAGCTCTACTTTCGCCAAAAAGAAACAACATGATAAGCTTAAACCTCGCACAATCATCATCCACAGGGTCGAATGAGAGGAATGTAAAAGGGACAAGAAAAGGACCATCAAAGCGTAATAATGCAGCGAACAAAAATAACAAAAGAGAACAGAATAATAGAAGCAATAATAAATATGCCCGTAGAAATTCTTCTCCAAAACAAAAAAATACTCTTTCCAACAAGAAAAGTACAAAAGAATTCAAGGACGAAGCATTGCTTGACGAATTAGAAAAAAAGAGAAAACGACTGATTTATCAGTTTCAACAAAAAGTGAAGGAAATGAGAAGAAAATTTGATAAAAAAGAAATCTTGAAGCAAGAATATTGTGATGAAATTATGGGGATGTGCGTTGCCACCAATAATTGGGATGAGGTCTTAAATATTCTAGATATCATGAAAGCAAATCAATTAGAACAGCAGCAATCAACCTATAGAATGTGCTTAGACCAATGCCATTTGGTTGCAAATGTTGATAGTGCTGTGAGCATTTTGGGGGCCATGGAGCAAGCAAATATTAGACCAGAGGGTCAAGATCTAGGCATGGTTGTTGCAACACTATGTAAACGTGGAAATTGGAGGAGAGCAATGCATTTGGTAAAACAATCTGCTGAAAAGAATGGGAAATATTTGTCCGAAAAGAATGAAAATCAAGCTCAAAGTACAACTGAGAGAAACAAGTTCATTATACCCATTATAGATTATAATGCCATATTATCCCTCATGGCAAAAACAAAGCATTGGAAAGAAGCGTTACAATTCCTCTCCTTGATGGAAAAAAACTCACCTGATAATTTGCATCCCAAACCATATCTATCTACATATAACATCATATTAGAAGCTTGCAATTATGCATCCCAACCCGATCAAAGTATGCAGATCCTTCATACAATGCTATCTCCTCGAATAAATGTAGTACCAGATACTCATTCTTACAATCTTGCCATAGCAGCTTGTCTCAAAAAACAACAATGGCGAAGAGCTATTAAAATACTTACAATGATGAGTGAAGCTGACCCACCCGTTCCTCAAACAACTGTCACTTATAATTCAGTTATTTCCTGCTGCGCAAAAGCAGGAGAAGTGCAACGTGCCATGTCACTCTTAAAAATAATGCGTTCCAGAAATGTGAAACCTGATACTGTTACATACAATGCAGTCATGTCTGCTTGTGCAAAGTCCTATAAAACTTGGAAAGACGCATTGACTTTATTAGATGAGTTAAATCGTGAACCAGGAGTAAACCCAGATATCGTAACTTATACAATTGCAATCCGAGCATGCTCGAAAGGAGGCAAAACGCAGCGAGGACTTGCAATGTTTCAAATGATGAAGGATAGGAATTTGAAGCTAGATGTCTACGTATATACTGGTATTATAGATTTGTGTGCCAAGGCAGGTTTGTGGAAGCAAAGTTTGGATTTACTCGATGAAATGCGTTCAAAGGGAATTTCTCCTAATGGATTTACTTACAGTGTTGCTATTTCAGCTTGTGGCAAAGGAGGGCAATGGGAACGGTCTTTAGAATTGCTTTATCAAATGAAAGAAAGGGGAATTCATGTAAATACAATTACTTACAACGCAGCAATTGGAGCACTTGCAAATGCGAGTAGTAAAAACATGAGGCAAGCATTGAAAGAGGAACGCAGTAAGAAGTATTTGGATCGCGTCCTTGAGAATGGAGATAGTACGTTCATGGGGAATGGTCTAAGTACTATCCAATCATATGGACAATTTCAATCAGACGAAAATCAACTTTGGCGCAAAGCTTTGAACCTTATCGACCAAATGAAGGAAAATGGTGTAAAACCAGATGCAATCACATACTCAAGCGCGATTAAAGTTTGCGGTGCTGCAGGTCAATGGGAAGAAGCTCTTAAACTGATAAATATCATGCAGAAAGGTGGTCCAAAAACGCGCCCAAATCGAATTTCATACACGAATGCTATAACAGCCTGTGGGATATCCGGAGAACATGAGCATGCATTGCGTCTTTTTAATGATATGAAAAATGATGGCGTACAACCAGACCGAGTATCCTATAATGCACTAATATCAGCATTAAAAATAGGCAATCAGGCAGAGCAAGTTTATAATGTATGGAATGAAATGTGTGGTAGAACAAATACTTCAGATAGATCTGATGATGTCATAGCAACAGCTGCACCAGATGTTAGGAAGATTGCACCTGATATTATTACAGTGACTGATGTTCTAAGTACACTAGAGCGTTCATCCGGATGGAGAGAAAAAAGTGATATTGTTTTTGAAGAAGCTGTGAATCGAAAAATTCTCTTTAAACCAACTCTGTACTCATTAGATACTGTATGGGAAGTTGATTTATCAGGTTTGTCCTTTCCCGTAGCACATGCTGCTATTCGATTTGCCTTAAAAAGGGCGACACAAATGTATAGTGAAAAAGGAGAACTAGACGATCTTACTTTTATTACAGGTGTCGGCTCAGGACAAAACCATAGAATTCAAAATAAGTATAATGACGAAGATGGCATGGTGCCAAACAATGAAGGTAGGGCCCCAATTGCATTGAGAGAGTTTATCCGTGATAGTCTGAACAATGAATTTGAGCCAAAAATGCTTGCAGTAGTCCCAAAATATGCCCTTGGGACTGTGGTGATTGGCAAAGATTTTCTCCAAAAATGGATGGATCATAATATGGACATATGAATCCTTTGTTCATCTAATAAAAATAAAAAGATTCAAATTTCTATTTCATTTCGGAATATGTGTTTATAGATATTGAGAGATATCTGAATGATGCATCAAATAGATGTACAGAAATAATCACAATATTGAAGCTTAAGAAAAAGAGGTACAAATATTTTCAAATTTCCTCGGCACCCTGACACAAAGCAATAAATTTTATTTACTCTTCGTTTTTTAATGTAAACATTGTTGTATTCTTATTTTGTTGTTAGCTTTTAAATTGTGCCGGTGAGAGTTAATACTTTCACTTTCTTTGGCATTACTCAACCCAACCCCCTTAAAATTACAAAAATTAGGCTTAGTAGCTTCACCATCATAAAAATGGTTCAAAAAGTATAGAAAAAAGGTACGCACATCTATTTGAATTTATTGTGTACCCCAGTATACAGAAAAGGTGTTCATGTGACTGTAGAAAAGAATTATTGTTCTGAAAAAAACTTTGACAACGTACTATATGTACGGTACCGTACTGTGACATCAAATGAATCTATAGAGGATGATACTGGTGTACATTTATGAACGAAACGAAAGAAAACTTTCAATTAGCTTTGGCGGTCTCATGAACATCAACGAATCTATTGAACATTAGTTTGTTCCAATCAAGACCTCCTTCAATATGATGGCCTCAACGCATACCTCAACATCTTGCTCCCCGACAGTACTAGATCTTCCGTTTGCGTATTCTTCATACAACAACGAGCAAGAATCTTCAAATTCAAATTATGCTGAAAATGGGAATGCAACTGACAACATAAATTGTGACACTGGAAACTTTGATAGTGATAGAAATACGTCTGGTTCCAAGTCTCACACTCATCACAGCAACTTAGATCCAAAATCAAATCACATTGAAAATTCACTCAGATTTGATTATAATCCTAATTATTATTCCTCCCCACCTAAGAAAATATCCAATCATCAAAATCACGCCCCTGATTCTATATCCTTTACCCCATCCAATATACTGCAAGATACTAGAGCATTGCACGATGATGAATATTCTGGGTTTGTCACTGTATCAGAAAGTGACCAAAGGAAAAATGCACTATATTTGAATAAGAGCAATAACATAAACCCAATAAATCATTCCAATCGTAATTTATCAACATTACATTCAACAGCAGATAGTCAGATAAAACAGCAAGTACAAGATGGAATTGATCAGGAAACGAATCCAAAGAAATCATATGTAAACGAACCTTCAATTTTAATAGGAGCGGATTCATATAGATACGGCCCCGACATTCTCTCCCATCTTCTTGATGCAGATTCTCTTAATGTAGACGGCGGGGCCCAAACGCATTTCATTGGAAATTGCGAATCTGCTCATAAAGCTGCTAAGGAAGCATCGGATGCACTTCAAAATGGTGAATTCGAAAAAGCTCTCCAACTTTATACATTTTCAGCCAAAGCCTATAGAGATGTTGCGTTAGATGTTCAAGATCTTGATGCCTCACTCTTTAATTCATTGCTATTACTAAGTCAAGCTCAAGCAAGAAATGGAACAAGTTTATTAGCGCTTCATAAAGCCAACACGATACAATTGGAGCATCTTCCTCAACATTATCCAAACCAATCAGACGATACGAGTAAGAGTCTAGACGGGGAAACGAATGAAGAAAGTAAAATAATATACAACGGTGTAAGTAATGAAAGTCCAGATACTCCGAATGATGATCTTGACAAGAAACCTGGTACATCAAATGTTTCATCTGCATCATCCACGAAAAGCAAGACCCAATCATCATTGCATAAGAATTCAACATCGTCTTCAACTAGTGCATCCTCTGATCAACCCAACAGTCCACATCAATCCCTTTCAAAACGTGCTTCCATTTCAAACGAAGAAAAGATTAGAGCAACCATACGAGGAGCCTTGAGTCATAAAAAAGAGGCAGATATAACAGATTCTACTTTTTTGGGTATGGCTGCTAGTAAGTCAAATGCTACGACTGGTAGCAAAAGTGTAAGAAGTGAAATGAATGAAAATGTTTCATCCACTATTGAAAAAGGTTCTGAAAACCTAATGAAATCAATCTCGTTGGAAACCAAAGAAAGTTCCATGAAGGCAAAGGATATGAATCCCGTTGATGATCTGTAAGTTTACATTCAAGAATTTATAAATATTTATCAATATCTTTCGTTTCTTTGTTAGGCTGATCTAAACCAATTTCCATAATTTCTTGCGCAACTTTTAGAATGAAGTTAGAAAAAGAACTTAAGGATATGAATATGGCTGTGCAATTAGGCAATTCTGTTTCTTCTCTAAACCTATCACGTTCCAGTACTTCTCGTTTAAAGCAGTCTTTTATGGACGATGGAAGCTTCTGTGTAGTACGTCCAGGATCTGGGTCTGCTACAATGGGATCTCGGATCACAAGTGCTTCCAATCCTTTATCAACATCACAAAATCGACCCTATAGTGGTAGCAATGATAATTATGAAGCTGGTATAAGAGCTCGAGCAAATAGGCTTCATCCTTTTGTAAAAAATGAGGTTAACTCTACCAAGTCTCATTTAATGTCACAACCTGTCAATATATTTCCAAAACAAAATCATGATGACGTTAGTTTGGATGCAAGTTGGTGGGGAAATTCATCAATAAATTCTTCTTCTTCCAGTATTGCAAACTCAATTGTGAGCAATATGCATGCCCATTCCAATTTACAGCCAGAACCATTGCAATCAAATCATTCAGCAACAAACACGAAACAGGTCATGCGTCTTTTGGATTCATTAAAAACATTGGGTGATGAAAATGCAGCGTTATTGAGAGAAGTAGAAGAAGCCCGTGTCTCGCGGTTGGAAGCAAAAACAGCTAGAGAGCATATGAAATCTTTCAAGGCTGAGTACGGTAAACGATTTTCTCGCTTGAAAGCAGCTTTAGATAAGGTTCGAAAAGAAGATAATGTTAGTGGTCATAAAGAGGAGAGCCCGTTGAAGTCAAGGTGAGTTACATGTATATATTTAGCATGCTATTTCCAAGATTCAATAGAAGAGTCGTAATTTACTTGTGATTCGTGACTTTACTCATCGAAGTGATTACATGGCTTCAAGAGCTATGGCGGAAGCAAAGAAAAAAGATCAAATGATTCAAAAATTGGCTGCAGAACTAAGAAAAGAACGAGAAGAGAGTAAAAAGAAAGACGCTGCGCTACGGAAGTATGAAAACTTTTACAAGGAAGTGAAGTTGAAAGCATTGCAGAGGCAAAAGGAGCAAGACAAGTTGTTAAGACTGAAAAAGCAAAGTAAGACCAAGCCAAAGTCTAACGGGGGCACCAGATGATTATCTAACAATAATAATACTGAATTTTCCATTCAATTCACATTTTTTGTGTCCACTTGTGACGTGCCGCGATGTATCTTATTATAAATAGCATTTAGTAGCATTATTTCAGATATGAAAATCAAATCAGAATAAATTTAATAGGAACAATTCAATACGCAATCACTTCATCTTAAGTGTGCACCATTTTAAAAATCTGTAGCGTTAGCCGCGAGTTCTCTAATACTCGCTTGTAGGAGAAGTTTGTCAACCAAAATTTGAAGCTCTGGACTTTCAACCTTGAGCGAATCTAGTCTATCACGATGTATTTTAGCGATGACTGTTCCATTTTCTTTTGCAACAGCGCCAAAGGTTCTATTCTTTTCAAGAATATAATCCACGAAACCTATAATTGGTGTTAGGAATTCCGATTTTTTATTTGAGTTACGGTATTATGGACAAAGGATTCATGCAAAATCTCAAATGTACTTACCAAAAAGGGAACCTAGCTTTAAGTATTTTCTATCTTCTCCCAAGTCATCGCTATCTCCAGCTACGGCATGTTTTCTTGTTGAATGCGTCAAAAGCCCACCTCCAGTGACAATGTTTTGTTCATATTTTGATAATTGTTGATCAGACCCATTTGATACCGTTTGAGTCATAAGTGATTTGACTTCTGTTTTTCTATGGAGAATGATTGATCCAGCAAGAACAATGTAGAAAGCATCTGGTTCTTCACCAATTGAAAATATTTTTTCTCCACTTTCCATTATTATCTCATGATGAACAGCCTCAACAACGTTCTCGTACCGTTCGAATAATATGGTATCACGTTCATCGAGGCCAAGATATTCTCTGAACACTGCAGATAAGGAATATCTGCGTGGTTCAAGAGAAAACAATGCAGATGCAGAGAGACTGCGACGAATTCCTGGCAAAATACCATTTGCTGCCATTCTTACGATTGTACAACTTTCGCAGAATTCGAGAGCTTCAACAACAGTCTCGAACATAATAATCATAGGTGTCTCCTGAAGAGCAGCAGAAATAGATTGATCTCCCCGAAGTTTTTGCTTTATATCCTGTTCCTCTGTGTCATTACAAGCAATTCCATGTGACCGGAGGATCCAATCTATTCTAGGACTAGCCCCTGATGCACAAATAACAATCCCACGTTTACTGCACATTTTTGTGAGTTGCAAAAAGCACCCACGAGCAGATGAGACATCTAAATTTTGCATTTGAGACATATCAAGGACAAGAAAATCAGCAGATTTTGCTCTTTGTTTCACAACACAAAGTCTTGTGCTTTTAGGCGTAGAATGGGGCGAAGGACGGTGCATTGGGCTAATCATTGCATCCGCAATGTCTTGTCTATCAGAAATGGTAGCAACAATATGAAGATCATGAGTGATGCAATTCAGAAGTTGCAAAGATGAGCCAAAGAAAACATTTCCAATTATTTCAAAAGTAATAATTTTTGGATTTTCTTCATCATATGCATGTTTTTCAAGGTATTGCCATTCTTTGTGATTCCAAACAGCCCGAGATCTTTTGTTGACTCTTGTCAAAGTAGATGCCTTTGCAGTAACAATGACATAGTCTAGGACTGCAATCAAAATACCAAAAAGTATTCCTCCATCAATGCCTATGATGTGTATTGAGCCAAATGTTGCAAGGAGAATGCAATATTCAGATAGCAATAATTTATGCCTCACTTCAATGACCCATTCATATAATAGGTCAAATCCTATAAATGTTAGTGAAGCCCCAAGAAAAAAAAGAGGTACAATCTCCAACACATTCGTCGTCATAAGAAAGACTGCGACCTCCGCTACCATGAGGATGATACCCAGTTTTCGACTTCTTACTCCAGTTCTGTACGTAAAGATGGTTGATGAAAAGATGTATGATCCAGTGAATCCACCAAGTAAACCGGATATAACTTATTAAAATAAAATAAAATAAATGAGAAATTTAATGGATAATCAAGCGGTAAGCAATCAAGACAATCAATACCGTCTCAAAAGTTTGGAGCTTACCATTTGATGCTCCGACAGTTTTGAGTTCGTTATTCACATCCAGAGCCTCTCCCATATCCATACTAATGGCTGCAACATCTAAACAACTCGAGAAAGCAACAACAAATACCATACCCAACCAGGTTGGAAAACACTGCCAGGCCACTTCCCATTGAACTTTGTCCAAATGTATCATTGCAAAGACATCTTTTGCAGGTATTGGTTCAGAAGTTGGGCCCAACCAGCCATGTTCGCGTGCAACCGCAAAGTCGTAAGCTGGAACTAAACATACAATCATGTAGAAAGCAATGGGTAATATCATCATGGTAAGAGGAAGGGCTGCCTCACTTGCTTTGGAACGGGAAGCCAAAGCAATTAGTAAACCACCAAAAATACCTGGAAGAGCCAATAAAAGCAATTTTGGGTCCAGAAGATAATGCCAGTCATGAAATACGACAATACTTTTGCTGATGCAAAGGGAAATACCGGCTTCTAAACAAAAATATCCAATAAATGCTAAGTATCCACCAACTACTGGAAGAGGTAAGTATGAAACTAAATCTGCTAAACGGAATTTTCCCATGAGGACTAATACAACACCAAGTAGACTTGTGGCAACACCTAAAACAACTATCGTAGTTGATACAATCTCGACATCAGAAGCACCTTCTGCAATCATGCTATTTGCCATCGAATTTGCCATTTGCGATAAAAAGATCAAACCTGCATCTTGTACCTGTCCAATTGCAAACGGTAAAGAGGAGAACATTGTGAAGCTAGCTTGATGTATGATAGAGCTGAACAAGACAAGCTTGGATAGAGCGTTTATATGAGGTTGGAATGCAACGTTGTTGAATATAACAGATGTGTAGCCATAAAGACATGGAACACACATAATAGTGTTTATAAGACTGTAAAGCAAAATGAGATGAAGAGGGGCATTTTTGCCACTGGATGATGAAGATTGCACCTGTTCATTTGATTTCTTTCTAGATTTCCTTGATGATTGGATTTCGTATGTGTCATTTGGATCAGAGGGAGACCTTACATATCCATCATGTGACAAGGAACTTTTAGATGGCAGGTCTTGTGGGAGAACTAAGGTATCATAATGCTTTGTATGTAAATTCAATGGGTCAGAGTTCGTGTTGTTGAGAAGTCCAGCTTCTTCTGAATCTATGGATTTTTCTGAGGATGATTTCTTATTGCGCTTCTTTGGTGTTGCATCATGCATGTTAGAGATGCGCTGCTCTAAACTGGGTTTGAGATTTCCAATTTGTGTACAATGTTCCTGCAAACATCAGGTTTTCTCTATTTCTTTGCAAATAGCAGATGTTTACATTAAAACACGTACGACAATATATGGGTTTGACAGTTATTACATAAGTATGTTTTTACGTATGCAGATATTGGAATTTCCCATTAGTAGTAAGTTGAAGGAGAAGAAGAGTTAAAACCGACCAAATGCGTACTACGGGATATACTAAATGATGTGATACTCCCACTAAACCTATTGCGACGACATAACAGAAGAGTAACGTAATACAGTACGATGAGTGAGGTCACACATTCATGAGCATGGTAGTCTGCGTTTCTTATTCAATTTTGTATAGTATCTACAAATAAAATGCGGCTAGAAAATTGTCAGAGCCCAAAGGACAGCAGAGTTTCATGCAGAAAAATAATGTGGACTCGAACCATTGACTAATTTGCTGATGCTATGACTTGTGAAAAAAGATACCATGAAGGATCTGTTTGGAGGAAAAAATCAAGAAAGAAGAATAATTTTTCTCATGCTCAAAATTGGCAAAAAGAGAGATAGATTGTTTGCCTAAATTTTTTTCATAGGGATAATGCATTCATTTTTTGCATAAGTGCTGGTGCAGGTAAATTTCTTTTGAGATCTCTCAATACTTATCCTAAGGCGGCAAAAAATTCAAGGGAAAAAGTCCTGTTTATGTCTTTCTAGAGAACAGTAATATCCATGTAAAAAAACAAAACGCCACAGCAATGATCTGTTCATTGTTCTAAAAAAGAAATCCATGTATGGAAATTATATGATTATACTGATAACGGGACTGAATAATTCCTTTATCCATGATGATCTCCACCTTTTTGCCGTCCATTAAATTGCCTTCAACTCTACATAGCCTTGCGTGAGGAATCCACTTACCCGCATTATCGCAAGAAGTATCACAACCATAATGCGGTTGAAATGATCCTCAACTTCATATGCTTGCGCAGTAGTAGCACGGACTGCTTCCTTACAATCTTCTCAAGACCCTGGTTATGTTGCATCCAAGTTGGAGCACCCTTTACAATTTCTATAGGCAGTAATGGATTTGTGGAGAATATGACACTTTTCAAATGCCTTGGTACTAGTTCTGAAAGTACAAATGACATTATTGAAACAAAACGCGTCGCATCCTCATCATAAGGAAATGGATCTATACTCTTTTTTGTGGATGTTTTTTGGGGTGTTTATTCATGATGGTTTCGTTATGTAAAATAGGTGAATTAAAGCGCATGAAATATATCAAATGAGGCGCACTGACTTGTATAATTCCAAAAAAGATAGAACCATGCATTTCAAATCAGACTTTTGTGAATTAAATAAATGCACCGAAAGAAAATCATCTCTGATACCTCCTATCCAGGATCTGTTGTTAAACTAGTATAGATTTTTATGGGCAATATCCCTTGATCTAAATATGGGGTACTATAACATTAAATTGGTCCCAATGTCCAAACAAATGATTTTCAGGAGAAAATGTCAGGACATGCATTGATGATATGCTGGTACTAGGGACAGGTATATGGGAAGAAGCTTGCTTCAACTTAAAGAAGTACTTTCTTGTCACCAGAAAGCTGAATTGAAGGCCAATGCCAAAAAGTCTTTCTTTGGACGCCATGAACTAGAGCACCTTGTTGGTTACTGGATTACATGTGGACATAAAATGCCAATTCTGAAGAAAGTCCAAGCAATTCAGGGCATAGCAACACCAACGACCAAGAAACAACAATGTAGGTACATTGTTATGTCCAACAATTATTGCAACATGTGGACACATAGGTCAGAAACCTTGGCACTGTGAATGGATGTAGCTTCTAAAGATGCCACATGGAAATGGACCGAGATTCACCAAACAGCATTTGAAAAACTGAAGAAAATTATTGCATGTGAAGTGCTGCTTATCTATCCCAATTTCAATGACAAGTTCATAATACATACTGACGCCAGTGCAACAAAGTTAGACGCATCAATTAAAACTAGGTACACTATTAGTAGTACTCAACAGGAACTGATCGGAATTATGGTAACACTGAAAGAATTAAAAAATATGTATTAGGTAAATATATTTACATGTATATTTCTCATAAAAAACTTGACGTATAAAACTTTCAATACTGATAGATTGAGACTAATCATCTAGAAATTTAGTCCCGAATTGATTAATTTAATGAGCTAAAATAACGGCATTGCAAAGACACCAAGTTGCCTTGACAAGACTGATAACTCTCTCATTAAACCAAATATAGAACACTTGACAGAAGCCTATTCTTTAGATAATGAGAATTTGCAAGAAGATGTATTTTCAATAACTTATTCCAATATCTTGAAAAATCAACAACAAGATATATAATTACTGAAATACATCAAATCTACTAAAAGTTTTAGTTTCAAAGAGTTTCATGGATGCAGGAGATCCTCTGAACTCGTTTGTAAGAAACAAAATAAAATTGCAAAGCCCCTGACGCTGCAAATCGGAAGAATTCAATGAAATCACAAAATCCTCTGTCTCCCAGCCAGGTGAGAATCACACAGAGTTGGCCAACAAACAACATTTTACCTGACCAAACGTTTGTAATGGTGTGTATAAAGTATGTTCTAGATGTGACACATGTCTAGTCACAAAAAGAAAGTCTTCTAAAAAAAACAGAAAGTCAGGGAGGTCTTACGTATTGACTTTATAGACCCCTATCCAGTCCCTACAGTGGGTAGGAGAAAGAAAAATGAACCATTACCTCAGCTACAGCTATGGGCAGTAACCATGATTGATCCAGCCAATGGATGGATCAAATCCAAACAAATCAAGACCAAACGCACAGAGATCATGTATAACGTGCTTGAGAAAGCATGGCTAACTCATAATCCACAACCCAGTGCTATCATCCTGGATAAAGAAAAAGAGATTATGAGCAAAAAAAACAAAATGATAGAAAATGACTATGACATTTGGAAACGTCTGACAACAGTGAGAAACCCTAACGCTAAATCTCAAGCTATGTCAAATATTATATACACTTTTACAGCACATTACAGTACGGTGCGTGATGAAGATTCATGGGGTGGAATACTAGCAGCTACAATGTTCGCAATCAGGTCAACAGAACATGCAAGTGCACAATATACTCTGATGCAACTGGTTCATAAGTTAACATACAGAGCATATTAATCACATATTGGAAACCACTCAGTTTCCACAACGAGGGTATCTCCCTTTCTGTTGACCAGATATCACATATATTCAATGGTGCTGTCTTTCACAGATGACAGGCATGTGTTGGATGCTACTCAATGCATAAAGCATTCTGTATAAATAAACTGCTCTGATATTAATAATTAGATTAGGAGTCACCATGTAGCTGCTTGTAGATTGCATTAATTGAAATATGAAAATAAATCATTAAAGTCTTCACCTTCATAAGGAACCCTGCTGTTGAAATACATCTTGCAGCTGACACATATGCATTCAATGGCATTCAGTAGATGGTTTGTCATCTGAGAGTGACAGCACTGCTGAACATTTACAAATAGAAAATCAATTATCTGTCTGGCTACACGGTGGGAGTGGGTTTCAATATGTGATTAGTATGTGATGTATGTTTAGATTGTGATTAAAAATGTAAAAGTAAAAAAAAGCCATAATTGTCATCCTTTCAGCTTTGCCTTTAGTTTATTCTTGATAAAGCCTGTGCATAAGGCACTTTGTATAGAAGTTGAACTAAGCTGCATTATTCCATTGAACACCCTGATATGAAGTTACATATAGTTGTCTTTGGACCCCCTGACCAGGACAGGTACAGTATCCCTTCATGAAGTGATTATGTTACTAAATAAAAACTCTGAGACTCAGAAGGAAAGAAAGTGTTATTGGTGTTGGCATCATGGAGACAATGTTGAAAATCTTTTTTGGGCATATAAGACGTGACCAAGAACCCCTCACTCCATCTGTTCCAAACCTGGTCTAATGTTCGTCAGTATATTTAAACTTGCAAACAATTGACTCATATACGTGACAGGGATTTTCAACGCTACCATGGCTCAGATAAATTTGAGGATGCATTCAGTTGCATCAATTTTAGGAGATGTCCGTAGTTTGCGGTGGATCTGTAGTAATAATTTTGGAATTTCTAGAAAACGGTCCCATGGGGTGGGTCCCGAGGTAGTGTTTCACTTTGCCCTGTGCAGGGTGTCAGCTAAGTTGTTCTTTACTCTTCTTCTGTTTGATTAATTAACTACGTTGCATCTCGTAAAATAATACTCAAGCAGAATTGTTCAAAAAATGATTTTCAAGGCTACTGTGAACCAGAGCTTCCAGGCTCTAATTAACCAGATTGTCAGAATTATTCATTGTAACATTTTCCTGAATATTGTCAGGTATAACAACAAAGATGTTAAGAAAACAGTGTCTCCATTTGCAAATTGTTTCTTTGATTGTTGGCACAGGTAATGTTGGCACATGTAATGATAGATAAATGGTGGATGCTTAGACTGTGATTGTGTTATTGCTCCAAATTGTTGTCCCCTGTTGAAGCCAAAGGTTGTAGAGGTAACCCTTTTATTTATAAAAGATTTTTGAAACACGCAGTTCTTGTGTTGTTGTTGAGTATGATTTTCTTGAAAGATGCCCAAGTGATTTTGTTTTAGAAACGGCTAGAGAAAGTTTCTTGGATACTCGTGAATACAAGATCCTGTTGGACAAAATTTCCTGGTGCCAGCATGTGACCATAACGGCTGCGAACGCTGAAGTGCATTATCTTGTTATCAACAAACTTGGATAGAGATTCCTCCTAAAATATAGAGATTCCCACTCTTTACTTCCCATAAGATCCATCATCTAGGCTTCCATGATAAATTCAAAGCCCCCTTCATTTTCTTCAGTGCTGGTAGAGCTGATTGTGTCACTATCATAGTGACAGATGTCATCAAATGCACATTAGGAAGAGAGTATCCTAGAATAATTGTTGTATCATGAGACAAGATGATATTCATATCCCAGTTTAAAAGCTATCTAGATTTATGGAATTTTTGAATCAACAATTGTCATTGAAAGTGCCAAGGTCAGTTTTCTTGTCAAAGGAAACAAATCTTGGACAAAGATAAGAAAGGTACAATGTGGAAGATATATTATAAGGGTCTGGAGGAAAGATATGAACACAGTAATCCCTGAAGGTTGTGCCCCGCATGGTGACAAATATGCGAAGGAGTGTACCAAAACAATGGGAAAGAGATGTTGTATAGACAGAAAATCTCCGGATACTGCAAACTATATTAGGAGATTGTGGGAGATTTGGTCTTGAGGATTAAAAAATGGCCAAGAGCTAAAAGTGAGAATGCAAAAATGTGCTTATAAGATGACCCGCGCCGAAAATCTGAGAAATACATGGTTGGGTTAATTTGAAATTCAAACCGGAATATGACACTTTTCATGTATGAAACAGTTTTGTTGATGTTTGACTAGTGTCTCGCGGAGCAATGGAAGATGACTACTAAGCATCGTTCAGATTGGCAAGATTCCTCCCCTAAATATTGTGGGAGCTCAATCATGCAAAATATCTCTTGGGAAAAGAACTTTGATGTCAACGGTGAAAATACTCTAAGAGAGAGCCACAACAGCAAGAATCATTTGCTCCATTAATGGCGAACTCATTGAGGAAGTCATACGAACCGGATGAAGAATGACAAAGTCTCTTATAATAAATTGCGACGGTTGCGCCCAGGACAAGAAGAGCTCCTATCGAAATATACCTTAAAAGAAAAGCACATTGATATGTAAAATGTTATCTTTACGAAGATAAATCAATAGAATATGTTAATCACCAGTTTTTATATTTGAACATATGTGCAAACGTAGTCAGTGCCAGTGTTCTAATAAGAAGGTCATAGACATATATTCAATATATCTAATCAATATTTGGTTCACAAAAGTTACCCATTTTCCACAGATAGCTCATTATTTTTAT
>Ga0115008_10000496_pt1 | contig 29342 bp, 24 predicted proteins | sample FraStrMetagenome_FD_87164 | JGI IMG/M metagenome (GOLD analysis project Ga0115008, IMG submission 87164) | Marine eukaryotic phytoplankton communities from Arctic Ocean - Fram Strait ARC3M Metagenome | ecosystem: Environmental > Aquatic > Marine > Oceanic | place: Fram Strait | collected... | reverse complement strand
GCCATTGATGCGCTGATGGCTCGTGTCGCTGCATTAGAAGGACAGTAAACGCTTTCTGAAGCACGTGGATCTGGATGAATGGGTATCACCCTCTGAAAACGAATGAACGCACCAACACAATTTTTATGTTTTTGTTCTATTTCTTCTGTCTGTTGTATGTATAGAACCGCTTCCTTCGCATGAAAACCTTTCTGATTTTACCCCACCAGCTCTTCGACGCCAAACATATCCTTTCAAAAAGCGCATACAAATACCTGCTGTGGGAGCATCCGCACTACTTCACAAAGTACAAGTACAACAAGAAGAAGCTCGTGCTGCACCGCGCGTCCATGAAGTACTACGAAGCGTATCTCAAACAGAAAGGATGTTCAGTCCAGTACTGTGAATACCACAAAACGCCCACCTACCGCGCGGCGCACATGTTCGACCCGATTGACCGCATCACGATTCCAAACGTCAAAGAGGTCCACGAGACGCCGGCGTGCCTTCTATCCCGGGAACACTTAGCGCAGTACAAAGCCAAGCGAAAGGACGTGTATATGTTCCACTGGTTCCTGAAGTTCGGAAAAGAGGTCGTGGACATCATTCCTAACGTGAAGTCCAAGGACAAAGAAAATCGGAAAAAGTATCCAAAGAAAATTGAATTTCCATCTCTTCCCACGCTGAGCCGAGCAGACAATACCCACATCGCCGAAGCCCAAATCTATGTCGATAAGCATTTTCCGTCCAACTACGGTTCGACTTCGGATTTCATATTTCCCGTGAGCCATAGAAGCGCCCAAAAATGGTTTGCACACTTCCTTCGTACCCGTTTGGACAATTTCGGCACCTACCAAGACGCGATTCACACGGACAACGATTTTGGATTCCATTCGTGTTTGTCGTCGTCCATCAACTGTGGGCTGATCGCTCCGGTCGACATCATCGCACAGATCCGATCATGGAAAGATAAAGTGAAACTAAACAGCTACGAAGGGTACATTCGACAATTATTTTGGAGAGAATATCAGCGATACTGCTACATCTACTTCGACTTTTCGAAGAAGAAAAACTATTTTGGAAACACCAAAAAGTTGACAAAGGCGTGGTATGAGGGAACCACCGGATGCGATCCCGTGGACGATTGTATTCAACGAGGGTTTGCACAGGGGTATTTAAATCACATTCAACGTTTAATGATCATGGGTAACTATATGAACTTGTCCGGAATACATCCATGGCAAGGTTTGCGCTGGTTCATTGAGTTCAGTTGCGATTCCTATGAGTGGGTGATGTACCAGAATGTGCTGGATATGGCGTTCTGCGTGAGCGGTGGTCGGACGGGTGGCGGGACAATGCAAAAGCCATATGTATCATCCAGCAATTACATTATCAAAATGAGCAATTACAAAAAGGGAAAATGGGCAAAAGAGTGGGATGCGTTGTACCGTGCCTTTCTGAAAACGCACCAAACGAAAATGTTGCCGTTCAAGTACTACTATCGGAGTTTGTGATTTGGTCTGTGATTATGGCATTTGGCTTTATAACTTCAGGATCAGTAAGAGTAGTACAAACATGGCGAATCCAGTAATGAGTAGAGTTTTGTTCTTTTCTATAAACTGCGTAATGTCATCAGATGATGATTGTGTTGCCACTTGCGTCTGGGCTGTGGCATTTGTGGTATCTGCGGCATCTGTGGTATCTGCTGCATCTGTGGTATCTATGGTTTCCTGATTTTCCGTTTTGTTCTTGTTGGATGCATCTACTTCATCATCATCACTATCATCATCTACGGCCAGTTCTTCATCCTCATCATCCGTGATATCGTCGTCTTCAACTGGAGAAATGTCTATTTCCACACCGTTCCCATGACTTTCAGCATTTGCTTCTGCAAGCTCTCTGGCTTCCTTCATCACATCCGAATCTCCGTTACAATTCAAATTTTGCTCATTGTTGTCGGAAACTCCATGGCTTTGAGCAAAATTCTGTACACAGTTTACAATATTACCAGAACACGCACGGTCCATGTATCCTTTGCATGCGGTATTTATACAGGATGTCATGGCATCCAGCGCAGGACCGGCGTTCTCATATTCCGGAATACCTGATTTGCTCAATTTTTTATAGCATGCACAAGCATCTGTATCCGCTTTTTCACCAGGAGATTGAGCAGTGCCACAATTTTCAGGCGATTCTACGAATGGTACACACTCCGCACGATTTGTACAGTTTCCCGTCTCACATCCTGCATTACACCATGCCGTACATTCTGGCACACCCCATTGCTCTGGCTTAGAACATTTATCCTTCATAATCATAGTGCATGCTTCTTTATTATTTGCGTCGTTACAAAATGTTTTACACGCAGACGATTTCCAATTGTCCCCCTTGGCGCATATTTTCCCAATGACTTTAGATTGTATTTGGGGATTTTCTCTCATAAACGTAACACACGATTGTTCAAAGAAACGACCTTCACCCGCATCCGTTCCGTTGAGTTTTCCGGTGTCGTTGAACGTATTTGATCCAGAAAGACAATAATCCTTCATGAGGGACGCGCAATGTTTTCCTTCTGGACAAAACGGATCGCATCTAGAACTGTTCGTAGTTCCTTTGTCGTTTCCAGCGCCGCAACATTCCACTTTATAGCCAACATTCACAAAATCCTCGCCTCCAACATTTTCTTTGTATGGGCTATCGTTTTCAGCAATGCCGCTTGTACACGTTTTAGAATTAGTTGTTGCTTCAAGGGACACTTTATCATTTGTGTTCATAGTGGATAACTTCTTGTCTGTGCTTTTTGTCTCCTGCCAATCTGCTGGTCTCATAATGCGCCAGGTCTGCTTTGGTCCTCCACTGGGAGCTGTCCCTGCGTAAGCGTTATAACCGTTACAGCTACTGCTGTTGCCCGCCGCTTTTAATGTATGTGTTGATCTATTCAATGAAATAAATATCAGATCACCGTACTCGATAGGACGGCTGTCCTTGTTTTTCTTTTCCAATATCCACGATCCACTTGAGCCGTCGCGGTTAGCGGAGGTGTGTCCATATACATTATCTATCTGATTCGTACAATGATCTAAATATACGTCTTTTTGCTTAATGTGTACGATATCCCCGCTAACAAGGGGGGTACTGGATCCATCTGTTTTCACAAGTTGGAACTTATTGTTGCCGTTGTTTGCATTTCTTCCTCCTATGCGTGCTTTATACTTTGCACCACAACCATCAGCTTGACCACAATAATTAAGATTTCCATACGAAGTATTTTTTAAACGAACTGAATCATTGGCCTTTACAACGTTATCGCCCGCAGGCCATCCTTCGACCACTGTACGCTGCATCCACACAATTGAACCTAATATCAAAATGAACAGTAGGGCTAGGACTGCTTCTAACATAATATTATATATGTATATGTTATATAAAAAATGGGATTATCATTTAGTTCTGTAGAAGGATTAACAGTGCCCAAACAAGGCGTTGTGCAGAAGTTACGTAATTCTTCTGATTTCCTTCGCATTTACATCAATGGCACACGTAAGATTTATGCAGACAAGCGTACAAATAAACAAGTAACTCACATCAACACTACAGCAGATTCAAAAAGACTACAAAAAAATGCAAATACCCTTGAAATTGTTCACGAGAAAAGTATTTCGTTCGTTGTAGGATATGTGTACACGAATCCGAAAAAAGAGGTTATGGTACGGACACACATGTTTCGCAGTGAAATGAAAACAGATACTTCAAAAAGAGAGATTGCAGTGATCAATTCTCCGGACATGAAATTCTTACATTACATTACTGTCTTCGTTCCGAATAACTCGTCCCGTTCGTATTCGAAATTTCCGGAGGATGTGTATAAAGTGATTGAAGGTAAATTGACTTCTTTAAAAAATGAATTAAATACAGTGAAGCATTCCATACTGCAAGAAAAAAACGCAAAGGTTCTGAAGAAACAAGAGATTGATAATGCGGTTCAGAGAGCGCTTCAAGACAAAGCGGGCAAAAAGAAGAAAACGAAGGAAGAGAAAAAAGACATTGTAAGTATAGAGGGGTTCAATCCATTAAAACGCCGCGTTCTGTGGTCGGCGGATGGAACTATGAAAATGATGGATATGTGAATGTAGAAATAGTTAATTAGGGCATTTGGCTTTTTGCAATTAAACGATCCATTCGGTCGCTTTCTTTGACTTCGGACAGAAGATTCACGTAGTTACTGGGTAATTTCCGATTACGAAGAATTTCTTCCGTGTTTCGCAAAATCTCTTTTTCGCATGGATCATATTTATGAATATGTGAAATCACTTCATTGTTGACTTCAATCCACTTTTCAATAACGGGTGCTGGCGGAAGTTCTTTTCGAAAACGTTCATTGTCCGCTTTCATGAACAGTAAAAGGCGTTCGTAATGTTCGCGATTGATTGTTTTTATCAATTTCTTTTTTCCTACCAAATCGCCATTTCGTTTGGCCCATGGTTCTTTTCGTCCCAACAACTGAACAGATTCGTATATGGGAGAATCGGGATGAAAGAAGGCTAGTGACATTGTTTTCTGGAATGCATCAGTGAACTCTAATTCACCGCTTTGGAAACTGTCTCCTTTTGTTTTTGACATCAACAGAACCATCATTCGGTACAGCATTCTTGACCACTGTCCTTCCGGTAACGTGATTTTGTTTATGATGTTGGTTGTGTTATTGGTCGTGTTATTGGTTGTGTTGTGATTATTGGTTGTGCTGTTGTTATTATTGTGTGTTGTATTGTTCACAATCCCTTGTTCAATGATCTTTCTCAACGCTGCATTCTCCTGTTCTAACAGTTGAGTTTTATTACTTTTTCCTTTACAGTACATCCGTATATGACGATTCCAATTACGATTGTGTTTGAAGGTTTTGTTACAGTGCGGACACACCCATGTGCTGTTTGGTTCAGAAGAATTGTGTGTGAGAATAACTTCATTGTGTATGGCATTGATGTCTTGTTCAATGTTCTGTGTTTCTTCATGAATATCTATATTTTGTATACTTTCCTTGTTTTCATTTGTCAAAAGTGAGTTATTTGTGTGCCTTTGTGTGCCTTTTGTGAGCCTTTGTGAGCCTATATCGTCTTTTTGTGAGCCTTTTGTGAGCCTAAAACAGGTTTTTGTGAGCCTTTGTGAGCCTATATCGTCTTTTTGTGAGCCTATAGTGAGCCTACTTTGCTCAATATTCGTCTCAATTGAGTCGTTTTGAGTAACTTGAGTACACTTTCTTTTGCGATTGAGATGTCGCACAAGATTCGCTTTTCTATCCGTTTTGTAATTACAACCACGAGGACAGGTGTACATCTTTATACTGTATGTAAATATTATTTTTAAGTGGATTACTCAATTTACTCAATTTACTCAATTTACTCAATTACTCACTTACTCAATTGAGAAGGATGGGGGATTTTTTTCTGCCGAGCGATTTTTTTGAAAAAAGTTTTGGAAATTTTTTTCCGAGGATATCGAAAACCTCTTTTCTTCTTTTTGTTTTGATAAAAGATGTACGGGTAAAATATTTTCCTGTGATATACTATATAATAAAATGGTATATTCAATATGGAATCCGAATGCAGAAGAAGACCTCATTGAAGGATTATTCTCATGGGGAAGCAGCAATGAAACCATTAACAAATCACATACCGAGAATATTCGCGATTCGTTAAACGAAAGCATCAACAAGACTATGATGACAACCAAAACATCAATGAGTAGTGTCGTTGACGCAACGCAAGAGATAGACGTAGATTTCACTGAATGTTCTGCACAATTTAGTGAGGTTTTCTTAGCAGAGAAAAAATTGCACCAAGAGGGAAAAATGAAGTGTATTGTAAATGCAAAAACTCCAGAGTTTGTGAAGGCTTGCGGAGAAGTCTATCCTGACATATCCGGGGTAAAAATGTCGGACGTGACTCCTTGTCGTTTGGACAATATTAAACAGGATATGGCAATGTCTTTTGATTCTTCAAAATCACTAGAACTAGGCGATACTAAGAAAGTACAGAAAAAGCTCCGAGATGAATTGGAATCGCGTGTGAATGACGAAACCGATGCACTTGGGGCAGCGGTTGGAAGCATTGTGTCTGCGGCGTCTTCTTTTGGGGATATAGGTTCCTCTTCATCATCCACAAACGATAATACTGTGATTAATAAAACAAAGATTGTGGATCGTGTAGTCAATATGGTTGACGAAAGCTTCATCACAGAAATGAGCAAAAAAATGTCTGGAAAACAATCGCTCAAATTAAAAAATGGTGGTGCTAGTTTCATCACACAAACAATGTCATTAGATCTTGTTGCAAAGATGACGGATAAGAATACTAGTTTCAAAGGTTTAATATCTGATATCGAGAAAATTGATAAGAAAATTACAGTGAAAAAAACTAAGGGAGTAACTGATATGGTTGAAGAGGGGGCCGATACAGTTAAAAAGGTGTCTGGGGATGCAAAAGACCTCGGTGAGACAACCGTAAAAGAGGGTGGGAAGGTTGCGACAACCGGTATTGAGGAAGGTGCTAGTATTGCAAAAACATGGATTTATGGTGTGGCAATTGTGGCGTTTATCATTGTTATGGCCATTCTATGGCTATTACTCTCTCCGGCTGGACAAAGCGCAGTAGAAACCGGTGCAAACACTGGATCGTCTATCGTTAAGGCCAAGGCGGGGATTGTCCAATAATGTTAAACAGTGTCAAATGGACTCCACTGTATTCGCACACCTCGTTCTGCTCCGTCGTCTTTCGCGATCCTGCCGGTATTCCATACGCGAAGTATCCTCATTCGGAACGGTTCGATTCGCATTTTGTACTACACTTTTCTTTTTTAGTCGTAGCAACGCTAGAAAAGAGCCCATTACAAACATACATGCCATTATTCTATTATCGACCAATATTATTTAAATACGATACACAATGATCCATCATAACAATGATATGAATGGGACCCCTACAACCCTAGTATTTTCAAGTGGCGGCATTCACGGCATTCACTTCGTCGGATGTCTTCGCGCTCTTGAAGAATCCGCAGTCATCGCCTCTGTCCGATCCATACGAGGGTCGTCTGTCGGCGCTTTTTTCGGAACGCTTGTGTGTCTCGGCTACACTGCAAAAGAGCTCGAAAATACATTGATGCGCGTCAATACCAATGCCTTATTCCAGGTTCATTTAGACAATATTCTGAAATGCTTTGACACGTACGGAATTGATAATGGCGACCGTATAGAACAGGTATTCGAAATATTTCTCGTACAAAAAACAGGACAATCCAACATCACGTTCCGAGAACTGTTCCAGCATACAGGCATTCATTTGGTCGTCAGCGCGACGTGTGTTACCACTTCGTGCGTTGCATACTTTGATTATAAACGAACCCCGATGATGAAAGTGTCGCAAGGGTTGCGCATGAGTGCCAGTATTCCTCTAATGTTCACTCCAGTACAGTACAACCGATCCTTGTACGTGGACGGAGGAGTGCTATGCCATCTTCCGGTTCCCGATGTAGACACCCACAGTACGCCCAATACCCGGATTCTTACGTTCAATATTCGAACAAATCCGGTGCAAACCATCGATTCGTTCATGACCTACATCCATGCCCTCTTAGAATGTATCAATGAAAAACAGGACATCGCAAAAACAGAACACCGCATCATCATTCCGGTTCAATCCAGCGGCGCCCATTTCGAAATGTCATCCGACGGAAAAGAACGCGCAATCCGATATGGCTATGAAAAGACGCAACAGATGATGCGCCATTTGAACCGCGATGTAGAACGGCGAAATCGGGCTTTATCGAAATGTATCCTTCGGAAACGGATTCAAGGTCCACGGATCACACCGCCATTTCCAGTTTGATTCTTGGATGTGGATTGTATCCGCGCACGGTGAAGCTATCATACGTGAAGTCTTCCAATCGTGCGACATTCGGATCCAGCGTCAATGTCGGAAACGGTCTCGGAACTCTCTGTATTTGTGTCTGAATACCTTCCACGTGATTCAAATAGATGTGCGCATCGCTACAAGAATACACTAGTTCACCCGGTTTCAATCCTGTGATGTGTGCCAACATATAGGTCAGCAATGCAGCGCTGGCAATGTTGAACGGGCATCCGCATCCTAGATCGTTGCCTCGCATGTAGAGATGGCAGTGTAGTTCTCCCTTGCGAACAGAGAAACAGTAGCTGACATGGCATACGGGTAGGCATTGAATGACGAAATCACACGGATTCCAGCCGCTCAAGAAAATACGTCGGCTGTTTGGATTATTGCGAATTTGATCGATCACGTATTGGATTTGATCGAACCCTTTTCCCGTATAATCAGTCGAACAGTCTATATATTGTGCCCCAAAATGCCTCCATTGGTGGCCATAAATCGCACCACAATCACCATCCTTCAAATGGGACAGTCCGTTTTGATCTAAGAAGGTTCGGCTGGAGTTTCCGTCCCATATGTGTACGTTCCGCGCCTGCAGTTCTTTGGCATCGGTTGAGCCGCGTAGTATCCAGAGCAATTCTTCCACAATGCCTTTCCAGTACACCCGTTTTGTGGTGAACAGAGGAAGTCTATTATCCCGTAAGGAGAAACGCATGGTGGCTCCAAATATCGATTTTGTACCCACGCCGGTTCGGTCCTTTCGAATATCACCTTTATCCAATACATTTTCTAACAGATCCAGATATTGCGTTTCTTCCGTCCTCATATGTAACACGCGGCACGACAGCACATACTTGGTATGGGATCCGGTAGATGTCGTGTGCAAAATGTCGTGGTCCACGGTGGTCGACGATGATTGTAGGCGAAACTCGTGTATTTTAGATGCGTCTAAAAACGTGTCACACTCCGGAAATACGCCGTGAATGTGTGTCAAAAACAGCTTTGCAATAATGCCTCGCTGAAGGGCTTCTTCGTATATGCGCCGTCCTCCAATGAACCACACATCGGTGTTTTTATCTTTCAACTGTTTCACGCAATCCAGCATGGCATCGAACGTGGGACATACGTGGATGAGGTCCGTCTCAGTGAATGTTCCCGATTCGACCTTGGTATGAAGGGTAGATGAGATGATCACGTTGATGCGTCCCGGCAGTGGGCGGTATCGTTTGGGTATTGATTCCCAGGTGTTTCGACCCATCACGACAATATTCTTTTTCCCCGATTGCGTCAATTTGGAAAAGTATTTAATCTCTTTTCGGAAATACCAGGGGAGTTTGCCATTGCAGCCTATCCCATATTCGCGGTCGTGAGCGACGACCAAATTATACATTTCAATACCCATTAATGATCGTATATGTTTATGTCTCTATGATCCACCACGGAGTCGTCAGACGGGTATGAATGAGGCGAACAAATTCGGGATGTGTCATATCGTTTCCGCGTTTCGTATTACACGATTCATGAACCAAACACAAATTTCCGATTTGGTTTGTTCCGCCGTACGATTTTGGGATGAGATGTTCTTTGGTACAATGGTTCGCTTTCAATGTTCTGTGGCAATAGGGGCATTTGTGATGCTGTACATACAGTAAAAACTCCGTCTTTGACATATGAGTGGGGACATGGGGTCCTCCATATTTGTGTCGGGACGGATCGTCGTTTTTCATTGGTGATCGACTTCGGCGGAAAATCCTTCGAAAGAACGCAATGATGGAATGGAGCATACTATTCCATTGTGTCCGATTAATGCTTATGTATTCCATTGCGCGGTACTATGTATTCCATTGCGCGGTACTATGTATTCCATTGCGCGGTACTATATATTTGTTCTGTCCAATATCAAATGACACGTTCACGTACCTTTGTTGTTACGTCCCCACCTGCTTTGAAAGGGCACAAGTTTCAGGCGTCGATTCCGGTTCGAGCCGCCCGAAAGGCGTTTACCTCATTGTGCCGGATGGATTCGGACAGGACCCTGGCTATGATTATGATTCAGGAAAGTGCGCCTTTCCGTAAAGAACGAAATTACTGCTACGAAATAAAAAGAGAAAAATTAGACAATCCAATATCGGTCGACGCGGGTACCCCGTTCGAAGTTTCCTATCGAACGACGGTTCGTGCTGTACGCAAACCGGAAGAATAGAATCCGGCAATCAATCAATGAGACCCTTTCTGTTCTACGTGCTGATCGTTCGGTACCACAACATCTTGCATGAAGGCAAACAACTCCGAAAATCCACCCATATAGGTATTAGTGGTTTCATCAAAGACAAAAGGAGACGATGTCGTATCGATATCTAGTTCTGTAGTTTGCGGATAGGTATGTAAGAAGCCCTGTACCCATTCTCTAAATTCTCTAGGAGTGTCAAATGAGGTAATCCGATAATCCAAACATTTTTTTCGATTTTTACATATAGCAGCATACAAGGATCCTTGATAGAGGTAAGGGCATTTTTCGTATCCTACAATGTGTAGTACGACGGTATTCGTATTTTTTGTAGACATTATTATATTTAATGCTATACGTTGTTTATGTGCTATATGTAAAAAAAACGCTTAAAATTCTAGATGTTGATTTAAAAAAACACCATTCAAGAAGCATATTTCACACAATTCAACATTCCACGATTCAGTAACACATTTTATCTATTTCCAAGCTTCATCCTCAGATGGCTTCCAAATCCTACGAATTCTACTCCGGCAACTTCACCGGCATCCTTCAGGACCCGGTCGACTTAAAGCAAGTGTTGCCGGCACTAATTCAAGCAGCTGAAGATAAAAGGCTTCTTGGAATTCGCTATTTCGATGCTACTACGCGAGAATCAGTCACAAAAGGGAGAACGCCTGCGATTAAGCAGAAAACCTCATACAAGACAAAGCGTCGTCGTGTCGACTTTGATCATCAGATCTCTATATTCTGGAAAAAGGGATTCCACGTGAAGCTGTTTAAGACAGGCAAGATGATTATTCCCGCGTGCGGATCGGATGTCGGCGCGCGTCAAGCATTCACGGTCATAGCCGAACTGTGTCAGATTCCGCTGGAGAAGGTGCAATGCAATAATTCCAACATTCGGGTCATTTTTCCGAACCCGATTGCCAGAGACGTGCTTTTGGACTATTTGCGGAAGTACGACTATGCCCCTGAGCAGACAAAATTAGGTCGTGTCAAATGTACAATGTGGTGGAATTCAAACTACCAAAACTGCTCTCGATGTGCGTGCAAACCCAACCGATGCTCGCGAAAGAGGAAGCGTGGAATGGAAGAGCTGAATGGTGTCTGCCTGGGGTCTACGGTGATGTTTGGGAAGAAGAGTGCGACCATTTTCGGAACGCATTATGAAGAACAGCGAATGGATATAGTGCGATCCTTGAAGCGCTTGACGCAGCGGTGTGGGTCGGTTCTGAGTGAAGAGCTACTGAGCGCATGAGGGAAGTTAGGCTTGTTTTTAGATGATATGAATATAGTACGATATGTAGTACGATATGTAGTACGATATGTAGTACGATATGTAGTCAACCATTTAGAACCTGAAGACAATAAAAAACATTGAAATAAACATTTTGCTTATAAGGATATGTTGAATTGTTTCGCTTCTTCCTCTGCGATGAGATAGCTGCGATACGGGTATAGCTTCTTATAGCACTTTCCAATCGTGACTTCTGATATGTTACAAGCACTGGAAATGCTCTTCTTGGATATAGGAGTTTCGGCTGTTGGGACAATCTGTACCACGAGGAATATACAGCCACTTGCCACCGATGGAGGCGTATTTTCGTCCACAATACCCAAATCGGTCGCGCGTTGAGCCACGGATCGACACAGTTGAATGATATTTGGTGGCATTTCCAATGAGGAACAGAAGCGCGCAATGAAATCCGCTGCACCGGTCGTTTTCACCGTCGTAGAGATGTCGTCTGCGCTCTTATGATGGATCTGTTTCCGACACCGATTCATAATATCATGAAGGCGTTTTGCACCCTTCGTCAACTCTGGAACGGTCAGATCGAACATTGCAGCTATCTCTTTCACACTCCGGGGGACATTGTTCCGTTTGCAGGATACGTACACGCATGCGGCAATCAGTCCATTTCGATTGGACCCCCTCGATATGTTGACTTCGCTGAGGTTTTTGTATATAGACTTGGCTTCATCAATCAGAACATTGGAAATTCCGCCTCGTCGAGCCTTATTCATGATCCTATTGTATACTGACCACAAACTACGCTCTTTGTACGGCATGGAGTTCCACTGGTGGTATTGACACATTTTTTTAGTACTTGGATTATACTTTCCTTTGGCTGCAATGACGCTTCCTAAAGACGATGTCGGGAGAAGAGGATTTACTGGCATTCCAACACGGACTTGCTGTTTCGATGTCTCGGAGGCGTAGGACAGCTCTTTAGAATGGATAACAACGTCTTCAGCAATGCCACCGCACTGCGTACAGCAACAATAACCGTCTTCGTAGACGAAGTTTTTTCCGGTACAGAATTCACATTCTCGAGCGCCCGTTTCTGGTGAAATACTGCGAGATGGTTCTCTGTCAGAGTGAATCACGTTATGTTGAATCTCATCAAACAAATTCCAATTCACCTCGGCTGACATTATAGTTGCCAATCTCCTTGGTATTCGATACACTTGTCATTTTTTTAATTGCTTTAGTTATATAACGAAACGTTAATCGGGAATGATATCGAAAAATATTCGGAAATATACTAATGAACGATTCAACAGTCTAATCAATATGGACACGATTCGTCGGTATCGTTTGTTGGAAATCGTACAATATACGACGTTCTACATGCTCTTAACGCTGGCGATTGCTCCTCGGTTGGACGAACTGTTTCCAACACTTGATGAAAGTAAGAAATATTCCACAATTTTATTCGAAACTATCCTCCAAATTGTAATTCTCTCTCTATGCATCTTCTACATCAAGAAGATCGTGAAATTGATTCCTCCAGTTGGTCTTTTTATGAATTCGTCCTTTGTAGTAGGAACAACCCAAGAGTATCACGGCGAAATGGTAATGGGATTGGTAATGGTCCATGCCCAAAAGAAGCTAACATCGAAAATCCATTATCTGGTACATAATTTCAGTGCCGGTGCGTACATATTGTCATCGATTCCTATAATAAATGCTTAATCGTATTTTGATGATACATAGTAACATTGTTTCGTATTGGTGTGCTTCTTCGGTGCATCAGGGCACGGAGGAATATCCGCTGTGCGTGTTGTCGTACAAGCCGTCACTTCCTGCGTGTTGTAGTGGACGTGAGCATTAGAGATAATACTCAACATTATGAGGCCGTAGATGATGACAAAGAGCATATTTTTTAACTTTTATAAAATCAACTTGTAAGGTATTGATAAAGTGAATTGTGATGGGTTTGGGGAACTGAGTTAAAAATCTTTAAAAAAAGGTGAGCGATTTTTTTTTAGATTATTGCCGCCTTAATTATGGTCACTTTTGGAATCAATTTAGAGAAATTATAATATATAATAGCAAGTAGAGAAGTATGAATTCACACATGTTCCGCAGTATGTCGCGTTGGACCGCAATCCACCAACAATCGTTTCATCGGATGTACAGCACTTTCACAGGAGGTACGTTCAGAGGATTGACCGGGGGCCAGATCGTATATCAATCATTGAAGAAGCATCAGGTAGATAGTGTATTCCTGTATTCAGGAGGAGCAGTTATGCCCATTGTCGATGCATTCTATAAGGGGGATATCAAGTACTACATGAACACGCACGAACAGAGTGGAGGTCACGCCGCTACAGGCTATGCCAAATTGTCCGGAAAAACAGGTGTATCGATTGTGACAAGTGGACCAGCTTTGACAAACTGTGTCACTGCGATTACTGATGCAATGTCCGATTCAACACCGTTAATTGTAATATCGGGTCAAGTACCCTTGGCCAGTATGGGAACAAATGCATTTCAAGAATGTCCGTCGGTTGATATTACGACGCCGATTACGAAATGGAGTCATTGCGTCAAAGACGTTCACGATATTCCGTGGGTCATGGACAAAGCCTTCCACGTTGCACACGATGGAAAACCTGGCGCCGTCCACATCGATATGCCCAAATGCGTGTCGTCTGCTACATATACCGGAGACACAATTCCGGAGATGAATCACAGAATGGATACCGTACTCGATGCGCCATCTAAGGAACGTCGGAAAAAAACGCTGACTTCAACCGAAGTGGAACATATTCGTACGTTAATTGAATCGTCGGAAAGGCCCGTGATCCTCGCCGGAAAAGGATGTAATTCCGCATGGAAAGAATTACGCGCTTTCGTAGAGAAGACGAAAATTCCAATCACGACCACGATTCACGCAATGGGGGTCGTAGACGAGAGTACGCCGGAATCACTCCAATTTCTGGGAATGCACGGATATCCAGCGGCGAATCACGCAATCCAAAATGCGGATTTAATCATCACCCTGGGATCTCGATTCGATGATCGTATTACTGGGGCGATTCACGGATTTGCACCGCACGCTAGAAGCAAAGATGCGCCCGGTATCGTCCACGTGAACATCGCAGAAGAAGAATTCAATTTTGTCTTACCTACGCCGCACAATTATGCCATGGATTGCGGCGATTTCCTTAGTTCTTTGGCGAAAGTACAAGACGACATCCAAATGCCTGATATGACCAATTGGAAGAAACGTATACAGGAATGGGAATTTTCTCTTCCTTTCATGTATGAAGTGTTTCCATCAGAAATCAGTACACAAGAAGTCGTGTATGCTCTGAATATGTATTTGAACAAACCGAGTAGTCCAAAGTATGTGGTAACGACCGGAGTTGGAAATCACCAGATGATGGCCGCCCAGTTTATTACGTGGAAGCATCCGAAAACGTTCATCACTTCTGGAAGTCTGGGGGTTATGGGAACTGGTCTGCCGTATGCAATGGGTTGTCAAATTGCGAAACCGGATCATATGATTCTGAACATCGACGGCGACGGATCTTTTCATCACACCCTCGCTGAATTGAAGACAATCGCTGATTATAATCTGCCTGTCAAAATTGCTATTATGAACGACGGGCATATGTCTATGGTCAAAACGTGGGAAAGCTTGTTCTACAATGAACGACACACGGCTACGAGCTTAGGTAAAAATCCCGATTATTCTAAATTGGCTGGCGCTTTTGGTATTCGCGGTATGCGTTGTGATTCGCGAAAAAACCTCCATAGAACGATCCAAGATTTCTTATCGTACAAAGGACCCATACTATGTGATTTCCGTGTGGCCAGTGATATGTGTTTACCACTTGTCGCCCCGGGTTCTACTTTGGACAACATGATACGCAATAAAAAAGAAAACTGTGATTCATATCCCAATGCCCCCCCTTCATGACTGTTCTCTATTCAATTCTATTTTATATTTTTTGTTTTTCGTTTTTTCTTGTTCCCTCCCGTTCAATAATTGCCTGTTTACGAAAGATCTTCCTCACCCCATTCGATCTCGACAATCTCGTTGTCACTGTCGTTGTCTACGTGGTCTTCGACACTTGGAGTAGATTCGATAGATACTGTAGTTGTCTCAGTAACCTCTGGCATCGCAGTAGCCGGAGCTTCTTCAGCGACAGCGGTGTTCTCCTGCTGTTGTTGGATCGCCTTCCACGCAGTCATCTCTGTCTCGTAGCGTACCTTGTCCTTGGCGGCGATCTCTTTGTATTCGAGACGTTCGTGAATCGGAGTATCCTTCCACATCAGCCGAATGATCGTTGTCACTTCCTTCGTTGTTTTGCCAGGGTTTTGCGCCTTGACTTCGGGTCGTTTTGCTTTCAGAAACGCGGCGAACGGAACAATGCGTCCTCGAGGCTTCTTCGTTACGTTGACGGTGTTCTCTACATTGAGAGAGACGTTATCTTCCGCATCCGATTCGACGATCAGACACTGTTTCGCGTTGGTCTTCCTCCATTCTGTCATCTTCTCAAGATAACGGACCTTGTTCTCTTTCGCGATCTGGACGAAGTCTTCCTTTTCTTCGTCCGATGCGTTCCTCCAGCACGCTGCCAGAAGGGAGAGAATCTCGGTAGTCGTCTTCTCTGGATTCGCAGCCTTTACCTCTGGACGCTTTGCTACGGAGAACGCTATATACGCTGAAATCGGTCTCTTTGGCTTCGTTGGATCCCGCTTTTTGGACAGGCGTGCTTTCTTCTTGCTTGGAAGAGATACGTTGTCGAAGAACGGAAGTACCTCGTTGAGTTCGTTTGCAAAGGCTTCGCCCTTGACGGTCTTGACGTGTTGGTAGAACTGAGACTTGATGGATTCCATGTTGTTTTGATTTTTGTATGTGAGTGTGGGTGATGTGAGAGCGTTTTGTTGCTTGTGATTTGATAATCGATACGTGAACGATTGGAGCCATCATTTTTTTAATTGAACGAATACTTTTATCATTATAAAGGGACTCTTTCCCGTACTCTTACAATCTAAAAAAACATCCAATCACATTCACTTTTCTTCAGAACCATGTATCCTCCTTTACCAAAGAAAGCGGACCGGGTTGTCGGCGAAAAGTACATGCACAAAGGAGAAGTACGCATCTGGAATGGTCGTAAGCTTCTATGTGAACACGGAAAGCGGAAATCCAGGTGCCGAGAATGCGGTGGGAGTCAAATTTGTGAGCATGGAAAGCGGAAAGACCAGTGCCGAGAATGCACCCCGAGTGCCTTTTGTGAGCATGGAAAGCAGAAAGCCCAGTGCCGACAATGCGGCGGGAGTCAAATTTGTGAGCATGGAAAGTGGAAAGCCCAGTGCCGACAATGCGGCGGGAGTGCCTTTTGTAAGCATGGAAAGTATAGAGCCCAGTGCCGAGAATGCGGCGGGAGTGCTTTATGCCCTGTCTGCAATATGGTCCATCCCACAAAGCGATACGTGACCAAGGAAGATCGATACGTCAAGATGTGTGCCGACTGCTTTTACTTCACGTATCCGGACGAAAAGCGGGTTCCTACCCGATACAAACGGAGACAGCACTACATTCACGAAAAGTTGACTGAACGATTTGGAATCGGATTCTTTGAATACGATGTCAGCATTCAGTGTTCCAGCTCCGGGCGCATTCCAGACTGGTTCCGGGACTGTTTCCATTTCGTTCTGAATTTCGAATTAGACGAGAATCAACACAAAGATCGAGATTCGTCGTGTGAACAGAAGCGTCTCATGCAGCTGTTTCAAGATTGCGGAAATCGTCCTTTCAAATGCTTACGATTCAATCCAGACAAATACCGAAAGCAGAACGGCGACGTACACCCGGGCTGTTTTACATTCGAGAAGGTGTACGACAAAGAAAACAATGTCATTGATCTCAAAATGATAGTGAATGAAGAAGAACTGGACCGGAGACTACAGTGCGTCTTTTACAATCTGGATAGGATGTTGGATCAAGCTCCGACGAAGGAGGTTGAAGTCTTGCACATGTTTTATGATGGTTACGATTAGAAATTACATAATAAAGAGACCCACCGTGTAATATGTAATCATGTGTGATGTTGCAGCAGGCGTGGCCTCCGGTGTTGCGCAAACCATTGTAGGTCATCCGCTCGATACTATAAAAGTTCTGATACAGAATGGACATCCGTGGAGAATGAAGGCACTGCCGATGTACTACCGAGGCGCAAGTTTCCCCTTCGTATCGTCTGTTCTATTCAATGCAACCGTTTTTCCGGTATATGAAAGAACCATATCTATAACCGGTTCATCGTACATATCGGGAATGCTTTCAGGAATGGTTGTTTCGCCGATCATGTATACATTCGACGTTGGTAAAATAAAATTGCAAACGAATCAACCCTTGGCCGTATCGGATTTTTACAGAACAAAGGGGTTTCCGATCACGCTTGGTCGAGAAAGTATTTCAATGACCATATATTTTTCAACGTATTATTGGTTCCGGAAACGGTATCATCCATTGATCGCTGGTGGTCTCGCGGGACTGTTCAATTGGACGGTGACGTACCCGTTGGACATTATCCGAAGTCGTCAGATCGCGCAGAATATCTCGTGTCTTGAGGCATATGGCCAAGGAACCCTATGGAGAGGATACATTCCGTGTGCAGTACGCGCAGTTCTCGTCAATGCCGCATGTTTCTACGTCTATGAGGAAGCATTACGTATGTGTTCCAATGAAAAAACAAAAAATAAAATGGTTACATAGAATATACTTGGTCAATATGGCTGATCCTTCGAACATGAATAACGAGATGTCAGAAACGCCTCTAACAACGCTGTACTTTTCGGACAAGAATGTGAAAGCCGTTCATGCAGCAGTTCAATATCGCATTCATCAACAACAAAATGTCCATATCAAGAAACAATCGGATAATGAACTCCGTGTCATAATGCGTGGCATCTATTTTCTCCATGGTCAAAATCGTATAGACGATGTGATTGGACAGGTACGAGAACTCAATAATCATGCCATTACATTTGCAGTGAACCAAATCACCATTCAAATCAAGCAATACAAGGCGTTTCAAGTACATCAGAACGAATTACCTACTCCTATGGAATTACCCAAAAATATGTCGATCAAAGGCCGTAATAGTTTACACACAGACAACTTCATTTAAACCTAGCTGTTTATCTACACCATCCTCTTGAGTCTGGCAATTTGCTGTTCCAGAAACCGTACGTGGTTTTGATTATACGTTGTTTTCAGTTCTTTTCTGTATTCTGCCAGTCTTCGCCTTCGTCTCTTGTACTCGACCAGTGCATTCTTGTACTTGACGTCTCCTCTAAATTCGGGTCCTCCGCACGGCATTGTGTATGTATTATATACAGGGTCGAAGGGTTTATGTAGAGTTCGTTATCTTTCACATGTATTTTCAATGTACTCCTTGCGTGTAGGATAGTACCGCTTCTATGTGTTTCGCCACCGCCGGACTGGATCCAATTTCTGTAGTGTGTGTATTGTCTACAAATGCGCAAAAGGTATTTTGTCCTTGCTGTCGCAACCCGGGCGAACGATCTCGGATAGTTACGGTATTCTCGGTCCATTCAATAACCCGAAGATTTGGATCGCAATGAAGCGCATTAATCAAGAGATACACAATTTCATTGGCCGTGGCTCTGGACAACATGGTTTGTGTGCCCAGATAGATCACTCTAGCAGGACCAAGGTTTACCGATATTATATCATTGCTGCATTCAGGATCTGTATTTGTGGGTGGGTCTGTATCAGCAGGCGGGTCTGTTGCGTTTTCGTCACCGTGACAAGGCGTACTTTCCTCGGTTGGTGGCGGCGGTGGCGCGGTATGACAAGAAGTACAATCTGTTGTACAGCTAGAATCACAGATACCATCGAGAGAACCATGTATCGTCGAAGCGTGTTCAATGATTACATCGCCATTGCTATTGTATGTCGGCGTAACAAATGTTAGGAGCACTAAACCATCCTTATCGTATACCTTGAAATAGGGTAACAAACCAACATTTCCATTTCCCACAGTTGTGATTGTGAATGTATGGTAAGTACCCTGTATGGATTCATCAGAACATATGTTTGATTCAGATGGATTATGAACACCGAATTCCAGCCACACAATCGTGTGTTTGGGAATCGTGAATCCCGTTGAAAACAGATGTTCGTGTGCAAATACGAAACTGGACGTCGGCGTGGGTGATACGTTGGGCGTGATATCAACCGTTTTCCGTATGAGGTGGTTTAACCCGTTCTCGTCGAAACTATTTTCATGGATGATACATCGAAGAACTGCGTTACTCGAGACAAGATACGCATACAATTCTGGAGGAAAATCCCTAATTAGAATGTGAAGGGTATCCACGTACAATGTTCCACCCGTCGTTTGACTATGATTTGTCGGTTTCGTACTACTTGTAAAATGACAAGCAGTTTCTTCAAACCGAAATGTTATGGCAGCAATACCTGAACCGCCGCCTCCATTTCCCGGTGGTCCTTGAGGCCCCATGGGTCCCATCGGTCCGATTTCTCCATCCTGACCCGTCAATCCAGACTCTCCTTGTATACCTTGCGCGCCTGTTTCCCCTTGTGGTCCTATTGCGCCTGGAACTCCAGCTTCACCCTGTGGTCCTACATCGCCTTGGGGACCAGCTTCTCCTTGCGGACCCATTACTCCGGGCGGTCCAGCGACTCCTTGCGATCCCGGGGGTCCTTGCGGTCCAGGAGGGCCGGCTTGTCCGGCGTGACCGATTGAATCGAATGGAGGAATGCAATGTATATCTGGCATACAGGGATGATTTGACATGATTAAATTATGTCCTATAAATTATAGGAATATTATTCATAATGACCTTAAACTGGAGAAGTGGTGACAACGAGCCATCCTTTGAAATCAACCAGAATGTCTTCGTACAACGAATCCATGGAAAACACACCATCGTAGCACAACAAAATGAAAGCACGCCTGGAATTGTGTTCAAGAACGTGCCCATTCACAAAAATACAAGATACACATTCAGTGTATTTGGCCACGCATCAAAATCGGAGTCCGCGTTTATAGTCGCTTATCAGGGTTCCGACATTCTGTACAAGTCATACACATTTCTTCCGACACAAAAGAATTCCACGACGGTATTTCAGTTCAAAACTAACACGTATATGGAGAGCGTCACTGTTGGAATATGTTTTACATCGCCTAACATTGGAGATTCGTTCACTGTAGAACGGGTATCGCTCGAGACAACCGTTCACATTCCGCGCGTAGCACAGGTGAGACAGGAACAGCCGGCATCAACACAACAAGTCGCGTCGAGGGCAGTTCAATGGACGCCGAGCAGAAATGTTCCACCACTCCAAGGAAATCAGCACGTGATGATCCACAAATCTCAGTCGGCATACACTGTAACGACACATCAATCAACGAGTACTCCGGGTGCATTGATTCGAAATGTTCCCGTTCAGCCCTATACTGAATACAGACTTGTGGTCACCGGTTATTCAAAAACGCCGAATGCGTTTCTCATGGCGTACAGTGGAAAAGAACGCCTGTCTCCGAATTACATCTTGCTTCCGGAATCTCGCGGTTCCGTAGAAGCAGTATTTACAACATCATCTATGAGGTCGATGCACATAGGCGTTTGTTTTACTCGCCCACAGGTTGGGGACACGTTTTACGTGGAAGACATCGCCTTAGATGTGACGAATGCATCTTCCAACACAATGGCGCTTCAAGAGCCTGATTTTTCACTCTCCACAGAATCAAGAGCCGCGTCTGCGCCGATTCAAACGTCTCCTCAACAGATAGCTCACTCGAAGATGGTATCATGGTCATATTTTCAATATGCGAGTCTGATTTGTCAAGAAACCCACGTGGAATTGGCTGATGACGTGTGCCAATGTTCTTTAGTTTCTGGAAACGGTACACCGGCTGTATTCATGGATGTCCATATTCCATTGAGTAAACATATCCGCTTTACAATGTCCGGTTATACTAGTTATCCGGATTTCCGTCTGTGTGTATATTCTCCGTCTCAGAAGAAAGAACTCGCATCTTGTACAGTTCCAGTCGGCGAAGTGCTGTCAGAACAATTCATTGAATTTACAAACGAACAGGATTCCCATATTTGGGTTGGGTTGACGTGTTCTCGACCACGAAAGGGATACACGGCTTTCATTCAGTCCATGGATATCAGAGAGGTGTCATTCGTGGACGCGTGTTTTACGAATGGATCATTGGGTCAAATTAAAGTACCCTACACGAAATCCTTAGCACTGTCTATTCCTTCTGGACATTCCGAACTCATGGAAAGTCCTGGGTTGATGGAGAGTCCCGGTTTGTGCGATGATGAAGAGGTATGCATTCCGGACACGCATGAGAATCGGTGCATTCGCCCACGACAGATTCCTGAAGAAATCAAAAACATTGAAGTACAGATTTTTTCTCTCATCGATTCCATTAACAGCATGAATGTCAACTTAACGAAAACAGAGAAGAAGTTGATTGAGAAAATCAAAAGCAATACGGCGTAATGTAATACGGTGTAATGTAATACGGTGTAATGTAATACGGCGTAAACGTGTTCATGATTCTGGAAATGACAAAAAAACATTCGATTGTTTTTTGATCGATGAATATTCTTAACACTGTGATTTCTGGCTATACACGAATTATCTTATGTTTCTGTGTCTGACGGTAACGATAGGCTTTTTAATACATAGCTATATAACATTGCGCCGCTTTTGGGTATATGGTTCATTGGAAAGTAATATCATCTTCATGATGAGTATGTTCTTTCAAAATCGATTGTTGTATTCCATGTGCAAAAAGAGCATGATGTAACTCACAAGACGTGCTTTTGTAGTTTGTTTTTTATCTGATATTTATCATCTGATAATACTGTAACAATGTACTCCGTGTATATTATCAAATCCGCGTCGGGAAATCAAACATACGTCGGAATGACAAACAATTTCGCACGTCGAATACGGCAGCATAACGGCGAGTTAAAGGGGGGTGCTAGATACACACATAGAGCACAAGATTGGTATCCAATTTGTATCATTGATGGGTTTGAAACAATGGTTGAAGCAATGCAGGCGGAATGGGCGTTAAAGAGACGAGGGTCGCGGCGAGGAATAGTCGGCAGATTCGATAGATTAAATCATATACTGTCAACACAATCAAAATGGACGAGTCGGTCGCCGGATATCGAAACACAGCATTTGAATTATTATGTAGACGACGCGTTTCGAGGATTATTCGACTTTGATTGTTGTGAATTGTATTGGAAATGCCACACGAACTAAGTTTGATAATAAGATGTCTAATTTTATATGTGTATTTTACCTATATGGAGTGCTATTGAATGTCGTTATCCCGTTCTACACAAGATGTGGCCTATCGAATTGCGTCCAATCGGCTGTTTCAAGGGCTCATTCAAGGAATGCATCTCCTGTTAATGATGCGGGTTGCCACTCATATTCCTGACGTACTCGAATGGCAACCGATACAGGACGTATTCTTTGATGTGATGATGCTGGATACCATTGTTTGCGGAAGTCTTCTTTCGGCCATTATCGGGTTCTTGTGTGTTTCCACGGTTACCACAGTCTTGGATTGTTTTCCGACAGTCTTTCTACGGTTCAAGACGCAGGGAGAACGATCGCGATTCACGATACACGAATGGGCTGAGGCATTTTTAGTGTCTATGATGAATTTGTTATGTACCAGTTGGGTTTGTTTGATCCCTGCGAGTTGGATGCGCCGTGTATTACATGACAATGGATCTTTCTCGGACCGCACACTTCTCGTTACGGATCCCTTTGATTGGCGCACGGAAATACTGAAATTCGTGGCCTGTTTTCTAATCGTTGATGTATGGTTTTACATCACACATCGAGCGCTGCACTCCAGACTACTGTATGCGCGCGTTCACAAAGTACATCACCGATTCAAAGCACCTACCGCGGTTGCCGCAATGTATGCACATCCTCTGGAATATGGTATTGGGAATTTGGGCGGTGTTGCAGCAGGGGTTGTTCTTACAAATTGTCACCCATTGACAGCATTTGCCTGGACTGGATTTGGGGTTGTGTCTTCTACCTTCGGTCATTCTGGATATTCATTTTTCGGAGCAAAGAATCACGACTTTCATCACCAGTACTTCTCGTATAATTTCGGCGTTGGTGGTGGAATGGACTGGTTGTGTGGAACCGGTTTCATTGGTTCTTCGAAATGGAGATCTCTTCAGCGGGGAAAATACGAGGATAAAATATCTTTTATTGAGACATAATATGTCGAATCCGACATTGTTTGGACATGGACCTATGGGCACCTCGTGCGGCGCCAAAGGGATTAAAATTGAGAATGAAGACGCCCGTTTTATTCACGCATCTGTGAGTCTGCCGATGAGGAAGCGAATTCAGAAAGCTCGGACGGATGCTGGACTCAGTCAGAAAGAGCTGGCACAGAAACTGAATGTTCGACACCAAATTGTTCAAAAGTATGAGAATGGAACAGCGATACCGACCGGTCGTCTCATCCAGTCGATCGAACACGCGTGTGGGGTGCCCTATGGAACAATTTTGGGCAAAACGCGGAAAAAGAAGACACAAAAGAAAAAGAAGAAGAAGACGGTCTTGAAACTGATCAAGACGTAAATTGTGATTAGGTCAGTGGGCGAGGAGTACGTTCTGAGTGTTTTTTCCTTCCATTTTATTTCTATGTTTAATCATAATGAACCGAACTTTTTCGGCATTGTCTCCACACCCACAGTATGTTCGATTCATCCATTGTGCTGGCCCAGAAGTAGAGAATATGGAAGCGTATGTATGCATTGGCTCTGTGTACACCGATGCCCAAAAACGTAACATCGAAAAAGAGTGCGCGGCAATGGTTCTATCGGATGAGACCATGCGTGATATCCAATCCAATGTCTCTCTTGATTCATCTTCGGCGAGCTCTCTATTGCAACACCCTCTCGATTCCACGATGAAGATCAAAACGACTCCAATCTTCATCGATGTATATCCACGTACCTCAATTCGTCAATTTCGAATTATGTGTTCCACCATACTAGAGAGTCAATCCCCGTTATTTTTATGGTATCGGAATTCGGCAGAACAGTCCAAATACCAAGCTCAACATTTCGTTGAAGGATATATATCAGGCGAGAATTTTGATCGGGCGCGCCTTGCGAAAGACGTTCGCTTTCCAATGGACGCATCGTCTCCACAATCTTCATCATACGACCGCACAGCACTCATAGATACTATTGCCGCCCGTCAGTATACAGAAGTGTGTCTCGATTCTGGCCGAGCCACCTCATACTTTGATATTGACGCATTACATTATGTGTACCGCAATTCTGTGTACGACGCATTTGAAACCGCAAAAGCGAAAACCCTGAGACAAACCACCTTATATTGTACTGATGGAGACGCTATTCTCGGACGCGCCACAAAACCAAACAAGAAAAGTGCAGTGCGTCAATATCTCCGGGTCATAGAATCAATGCGCGGCAAAGAGGAGCCCACAGAATACGATACATCCGTGTATGATATGATATCGAGATCGCCGACACGTACGCAAGAATACACGGTGTCAATGTCAGAATGTCAATTGACTTCCGCCATCCCCATCCGGCGAAAACCATTGCAGCACATGTTCAACACAATGTGTTTGTCTCCACAAATCATTGCGTCGTGCTTTTCCAATACGGATGTGAACATTCGGGATTTCCGTTTCTACAAGGATCCAAAACGTCCCTCAACTCTAACATATTCCGGAAAAGAGAAAGCAATGACCGATTGGATTACGTCCATGTCCAAACATCGTGTAGATACGCCCATTTGGTTGAGTTTCAGAGTGTTACTTGGACAAATCGGAACAATGAAGACCTCGCAATGTACAATAACAAACGTCGACGACAGAACATTAGATATTGATGTACAAATCATTCAATGGGATAATACAGTCTCCACGCGCTCAGATACCCTGCCTCTGTCCATAGCTGAACGTTTGTTACAATGGAAGTCCACACAACCGTCCGAACAATCCTTTCGCGACTGGTTGTCCACGAACCAAAAAGAGGTACAAGTATTGGCGTACGCAAAAGCGATGATCTATGAAACGCGCGACACAGGTAATATGAGCGTCGAATATGTATCAGGGGAGAGAAAGGGACACTTCACCCACCTTCATTCATCCTTTGTGTTTCCGACAGGTGACGATTCGGCCATTGTAGTGGACAACCGTTCGCAGTATGCAACAATAACGTGTTCCAACTCCGGACAGATTTCGGTACACTATGCGGACCAACACGTTGATGTCACAGAACATCTATCGATACCCGAACTGTCTTCCGCAGACCGATTAAGGCATATATGTACGAGTCTCTTCTCACACGCGCCATTATCTGAAGAGATTGTCTACGATGCTTCTAAGTTCGATATAGTCGACATTACGAAACACCTATGTGAACAGTCTTCAGCATTTACGCTCACACAATCTATTTCTGGAGATGTTAGCATAGATTCGTGTATACGGACTATCGCGGACATGTCGAAGATACATAACTATGTTCAAGTCATTCCGAAAGTACTGTACCGACGCGGAGACACGATATTTTATCGTAAGAATTCCAAATCGCCGAATGTCTACGAAGGTCTCGTTCAGGGTATCGATAAAGTATCGTACTTGATTAAAGCCAAGGACAGCGGAAAAGAAATTGTCGTATCCATGGATAATGTCGATTATTCTTGGAAACACACATCCACAATGACTATTGCTCCCACGTATGTCTTGCGCTCCAAGGATGTCGCAGTCCAGTGGATTTTGTGGTGCGCCGTACAAAAAATGTCAAAATCGGAGACGGTGCGTACCGTGACCTCTTTCGTTGGGCGACTCAAGAACGTGGAATCTTTGATTCAGCAAACGATTCAATCATATTCAGATGCGAAACAGGCAAAAGATATGGGCATCGTTAAGCTGTTGTTTACGCCCGCTATGTCAACCGTGGACATCCACATACGCAATCCGAACGTCACATTCAATTGTACAAACATTACAGATAATGTGGAAAGACAACAGTTATTGTATATACTCTCTCACATAATTAAAAGTTCTAGAAGTATTTTGAGCTCAACAGACGACCATAGGAAACAGGGTAAAGCAGGTGTTGACAGTGTGTCATCTATGTCGGTTCGTCAAATGGGCTTGGAATTTGATTTGTCGGATGACAGCGACGACAGTGACAGTGATGACAATGAAAGTGGCGATGATGATAGTTCTGACAATGAGGTAAAAAACATTGTAGAAAATAATGCACAATTCGTTCCAATTGATGCAAATACATTGCTGGAACGGATCCAGAAATTGGACTCCTATTTCTTGTCAAAAGCACATTTCCGACAGGGGTATGCTCGGTCGTGTCAAAAAAGTGGAGGAAGCCAACCGCTGGGTATGCCGGCGCACGAATTTGAGCGGGTACGAGAAAGGATACAGAGTGCCTATGAGACGATGTACCCCAGCAAGACCTTTACAGTCTGCTCACAAAACGCACCTTTCAACTCCAATACCGACACGTGTTTCGCGGTAGAGTTCCGAAACAATTACTTCATGTGTCCTAATAATCACGAATTGTTGCAAGCGGTGTCTCCCTTCGGTAAACTCCCTGCAAAGATAGAATCAGAAATTGAAAGTCAGTTTGTCCATAAAAATACCTTCGTTGGTATTAATTCGGCTAACGCTCCATGCTGTTTTAAGAAACCAAACAAGAACATGATTTCGTACATCAGCAATACATCGCGTTCATCTAGCAAATTCATATATTCTCCGTACATTAAAGAGTGGGGTCACGAGTTACCGCCGTTGCGATTTGGATTCTGCCCACCGACGTTGTACTCGCAACTGAATATGAAAGCGTGTGAACAAGGCAATATTACCAATGATTCTCGACACGACTGTCTGCTACGACTGGGAGTGACACAAGGTCCAGATGCACTTCTGAGTTGCGGAGCGTATGTGTATTCAGTATTGAACGCAAAAAATGCCAGAACTAAAGCCACGTCCGTAACTGATTTCAAAGATATCTTGACCAACATAATTTTAAAATTAGATGAGAATAATGACCGAGATGTATTGGCACCGTTTTCCATAAATGATTTTTCGGAAAAACAGAACTATGTGGAATACATTCAAAGTCACGCGGTCAAAGAGGAATCTGTCTGTATTCCCTTGATGCACAATGTTCTCCTCAACAAATGTCGCATTGTTGTCTTAACGTTCGAAAATGGTGTAGCGAAAGTAAAGTGTGTGCGCGGTCCGTCCAAAAGCGTTTCTTGTGACAAAATATGCATATTCCTAGAAACAGAACAAGAGGGTCGGTCGTGTATAGATGTGCTTGTGAATGTCAAAAGTAGGTCTTTTAAACTTAATACCTTATCGTCTGTGCAGTGTACGTTTGGTCCAGAAGACATAATTCAGGGTCAGCGTTTGTACGACATCATACAACAACAGGAGCCCTCTTGTGATGCCATCGACTCCACGATACCCGTTCGAGACGCGCATTTTATTGATATGCCATCGGTTCACGATATTGCTTCGATTCGTGGAATTGATACAGAATCCAATCTCATACAGATTCAAGACATATTCGGCAAGGTCATCGCCGTCTCGGCACATTTCCGCGGTAAAAGGCACATATTACCAATACAGCCTTCGTCTATAGATACACGGTTTGAAGTGAAGAGATTGGGCGATGATTCAATAACTATGTCGTCTGCTATGGATGTGTACGCGTGTCTTCAGATGATACAAAAAGAGTTGAATAAGACTGATATTTTACCAACACACACCGTTGGAACAAAGAACGCTATTCATTACTTGGCATTCACAAGCGGTCAGCGTGTTCCGGTAGCGGAAACCCCTGTAGAGGACTTTCATTCCTCTTCCTCCGTGCCAAATATCCCGCACATCCGAGACGTCGTCTATGATGATGTACACAAATCATTGGAGAGAGCACACGCCGCTTATGTGGACACAAATGTACAGTATGCTCCGGTGTTGGATATCAAAAGCATACTAGATGTTTTGAGTACAATTGGGATTTTTACACCCATATCCATCTATCGAATTCCAGCCAGTGCTACGCCGAAGGGCATAAATGTTACGCCGAAGGGCATAAAAATGGGCATCCTCACAATTGAATCGAATAATGACCGTCAGCAATGTGGTATTCATGTATCTCTGCCAGATGAATTTGTAATGAATATTGACGAGACAAAACAGTGCCCTACCTATGTAGAACACCATTGTCTAGACTTGCTGATGCTGTTGTGGAGGAAGTCAAAATATGCTCTACCGTGTCGTCCGTATCGATACCGAATGGATGCATCCGGTACGTATACTCATATAGTTATTGAAAATGGTAAGGATTTACAGTTACAGACACCTATATCGTGCACTGAACGTCTTGATAATAGGTTTCGAAGTGTCCGTATGAACCATATTGAAGTCGTACATCAAACGAGTCGGATGTTTGATGAGCAGTATCACGGAGAAGAATTTAATAAAGAGCTCCAAAACAATTACGATGAGGTCATTGATGCCGAAGTAGAAAAACAGAAAGAGCAATGGACAAGGGAAAAACAAGCCCAGTTGTTCTCGATCGTAAATTCGTCGAACATTCCACACAGTGTCTTACAGGATATACAACGGATGGATATATCTGAAGGACTAGCTCTTCGTCTCATACATAATCCGTTACACATTCAGGAATGGATTGATCCAGAATTGTGCTCGACCAATACACATACAATGACTGGTGAAGAAGCTGTACATTGGGTCATCCACACGGCAATTCGTGCACGACAAAAGGAGTATTTCAAGAACTTATTGAATTTTGATATATCAATTCAGAAACGGAATCTTCGCACATATGAATATGC
>Ga0115008_10000494_pt1 | contig 29505 bp, 21 predicted proteins | sample FraStrMetagenome_FD_87164 | JGI IMG/M metagenome (GOLD analysis project Ga0115008, IMG submission 87164) | Marine eukaryotic phytoplankton communities from Arctic Ocean - Fram Strait ARC3M Metagenome | ecosystem: Environmental > Aquatic > Marine > Oceanic | place: Fram Strait | collected... | reverse complement strand
GCGTCGGCGTGCAAACAGAGGACCCGGAATGGGCATCGGTAAAATTCATCCCTTCACTTGCGAGACGATCAATGTTTGGGGTTTGAATCTTGGATTCCGGATTTAAGGCGCTGACATCGCCGTAGCCCCTATCGTCCGCCAGGATATAGACAATATTCGGCAACGTGTCTGTTCCATCCCTTGCGGTAGCGGGTTGGCCTGAAAAGGCGAAGAGTGCAGCGACGGCACATAGGCCGGTTCTAAAAATTCGTTTTTTCATATTAGTTTTGCTTACGAGAGAATTAAAATTGGGTGTTCCACACACCTAGAGTAACACAGCACCCTACCCCTCCGCAATCCCGTGATCAAGTGATAACGCACACAAAGTGTAGACCGAACAGCGGAATGCGCATCGGTAGTCATTGAGGCCTGCTACGTCTTGAATACAATGCCATTGCATATTTAATCGCCAGCCACTCATGTGCTCTTCTATCAGATGATTCATTTACAACCGCAGCGTAAAACGCTCGGTCGTTGCCTCGGCGTAGCGATGCGAAACTTTTAGGATAATCAGGTGCAGTACACACGTCCCCCCGATTTTCGTCTGTCACGCGATCGCGTGATGCGCGAATGCACCGCGAATCGCATCTTATTCTGGGGGCACCACGACCAGTTTCCAGAAGACGCTGGTTCCGTTACGGTCAAAAATCTCAAACAGTAGTACATGGTCCCCTGCCACGTCTGTGGAGTCGGAGAGCAACTTCACTCCGACGGTAGTGAGGGTGGCCACATTCCAGGATTCGAGCAGGTCATCCGTGAACCACAACTCGACCGCCATGCCGTCAGCAATCGCCTCATTCACGACCGTAACGGTCATCCTGCCATCGGCCTGACGTTCGGGCACCACGGTTTGCCCAATTGAAAATTCGATCACATCCGGAACGCCGTTGCTGTTGTGATCGGCCTCCGCCTCAGCAGGGATGCCGTTGGTATTCGCCCATTGCTGAAAGTTACTCGGCTCGAACTCCATCTCCACCGCATCCATGATGGGTGAAATCCCGCTGACCACCGTGTTATCCACGCGGAATTCAAATTGGAAGCCGAAGCCTATCGGCAGTCCGGTGAGGTCCAACTGAGCGGGCGTGGTCGTCACCACTCGGGCAAAATTAAGTGTGTGGTCGTAGCCCTCGCTGACAATCTGCCAATCGGACCATTGGTCGATGACATTGTCCCCGTCCACATCGACCCCCGCGCGGGCCTCAACGCCCTCTACCCAAGGGCCCGAGCTGATGAAGTCTTTATACTGGCTAATGAGATAAAACTGCCCCTCGGCGAAGCCGATGGTGGGGTCGGGATGGCCCTCGGTTTTGATATCCCCCACCAATTCAAATTGATCGTAGATGGATTTGCTCGTGAAAAGAGCGGCGGACATCGTGCTGTGATCGGTGTGATCGAAATCCGCAAACATGTAATACTGGGAACCCACTTTGATCGAAGTCCAGTCACCGAAGGCCTCCTGTGCGGGGGAATGGATTTCGTAGCTTAACGGGTTGCTAATATGGGTGCCGGCCAAGTGTGGGTGGTCAAAGGTGCCGTAGGTGCCGGTGGGGGTTGTCCGGAGATCGATCGGCGGCAAGTGTTCGCCGGAGGTAAATCCGTTGATTGCGTCCACACTGCTGGCGTGCGTCGCCGACGGCGAATCCCAGGAATTGGATCTGGCATTGATCGGGGTCCAGTCCTCGGAAATGATATGAAAGAGGCCGTCGGCATTGTCGCGGATCACGGAAGAGTCTGAGCCGTGCGTCGGATCATGGAAGACCATATTCATAAAGGTGCCGGGCAGGCCGTCCTTGAGGTCGTTATCAATATACAAATGCGGGGTGTGGTCGTTGGGGTAATCAACAAAGATATAGAACTGCCCATCTTTGTATTCAGCAGTAGTTACCCAACGGTGAACCGCCGGGGTCACGCGGCCATGGCGAATCCAAGTGATCATGTCGGTGCTATGCCAAGCGTGATACCCGTCGCTCCTATACTTGCCGAGGAGATAGTAATCATCATCACCTACGGGAAGGAGGATCAGAGCATCGCTCGCATCAGTCGGCCCGACGCCGCCCACAACCTCCGTCCAGTTGTCCCATGCTGGCGACTGCCGGAAGGTCACGGCTCGCAATTTCTTCTGGACTGGAAAGCTCTTGATGATGCTGGAGAATTCGGACTGGTCGGCGGTTGGCTCCACTATGCCGTTAGCAACCGTAGTGTTAGTGGAAGCCCCCGTCGCACTGACCCATTCCGCTTGTTCATCGATAACCCAAGTATCCCCAAAGTCATCCGTGACACTCAGCGTGAAAATATTGGAAGCGGTGTTTGTTGAGCCTGGAGCATTGAGGTTACTCACCACTCCCGCAGGAACCGAGACCGTAACATTCCCCAGGCTGTCGGCCTGAATCGTGGCGCGGTAGAATCGATCGGCAGAATCACGGCGCCCCTGCATCGTCAGATCGGTGACCGAGCCATTGGTGACCTGAATATCACTCGTGGTAAACCCCGTGATGTAGGGCGTGAAGGTAAAGAATAGCTCAAATTCACGGTTAGAGGAGGAAAGTGGTCCATTGATGACCGCCTTAGGAGCCAGCGTGTATTCGGTCGTGAGTAGATTAGACGCCAAGTTAGAATCTCCGCTCGGTGCCGAAACGCTTCCCCCTGCGAGCTGTAGCGTGACCGTTCCTTGAGCACTTGGAGTGACGGTGAGAGAGAAATTTTGATCTGCACGATCTACCAAATTGGAGAGCGTCGCATTGGTCGCCGCGAAGTCATTTAGATCAAGCCCACTGATTCCGCTCGTATCAAAGTGAACCGTCACCTCGTAGGACGCAAAAACGCAGTCGTGATGAGTCAGTAGCTCCACCGCATGGACTTGTGGGCCGGGAGGCGTCAAGGTCAGGCTGGCGGAAACCGCATTCGCCTCACTATCCACATCCACCACCGTATTTGCAGGCAAGGTCACCACCACATTCGCACTGACATTGCCGGTTGCCACATCAAAGGTGTAAACCGACCCTGATCCAGAAAGCGTTCCGCCGACCACGCTTCCATTCGTAAACGTAAAATCGGACTCGCTCAACCCCGTCACATCCTCGCTAAACGTCACCGTGACCGTGAAGGTGTTGACCACCGTAGGCGAAGACGTGGTCAAAGCAGCTGTTGGGGAAGCATCCGTTGTGCGGATTTGGTAAGCCGTTAAATGCGCATTACCGAAACCCATGGCATCTAACGAAAGCGCTTGATCCGTATTCGTGGCGGTAAAGGTGCCTGTGGCAAACTGCCCCGGAGTGGAAGCCAAACCGACGGCATTACCATTCCCGTCGCCAAACTGCATGACACGACTGGCTTCATTAGTATCCACATACCAGACTTGAATCAGATATTCCTCACCGACTACGAGATTCCCACTGCCGACCGAAATGGTAAATAGATCTCCCCCGCCCCCATAATCAATAGAATCGAGCAAGGCATTATACGCCGCGTCTCCTGTATCGCCAGAGAAGGCACTATTAGCCGTATCGAGCGGAAGCAGGGCCCCCGTGCCAGTAAACAGCACGCTATTGACCGTCTGATCGGCAACGGTATTGCCGCCGGCATTGAACGCCTCAACCAATACTCCGGTGGTGGAGACGTCTCCGCTTGCGCTGACCGTAGTCGCCATCCCCCATGTAATCGTGGCAGGTGCCGGAACGGCGGTGATACTCACGTCATCAAGAATAATGTCATTAACGTCATTTGCAGCAGCGGTGCTATTGTCATAGATCCAAATAGTGGTGTCTATAGAAGTTGCGGTGAAGTTCACAGTGAACTCTTGAAACGTAGCGCCGAGAGTGCCGCCATCACTGACAGTCGCCAGTTGGCTGAGGCTATTTCCAATCAGTGAGATCCCAGTCGCTGGCGCGCCAGCCACTGCCGTGCCAGCGAGCAAATCAACGGTGAAATTTTGTGTTGCCGGAGATGCAGAGCCACTGGTCACAGCTGCGTAAATACTGAAAGTGTATTCTTGGCCGATGACTGTTGCCACGGTCTGGTAGAGTTCGCCATCGTGATTTGAATTACCAGCGCCCACTTGAACCCCCATGGCGCCCGTGTTTTTATAAGTGTCTCTTGTTCTGATCTGCTTGTCAGGGTTACCACCAAGTGCAGTCTCAAAAACGGTCCAACCTGTAGGATTTGTACCGTCATTTGCGGTATGGGCAGGGAGCTCAAAGCCCGCATTAGTAATCGTGACGGTTCCTTGCGAAACCGTAGCAGCTCCGAGAATGACTGCGATAATGAGTGGATACAATTTCATATTTTTTTGCCTAATAGGGAGGAGGAGCGGTGCAGCAGCATATCCTGTTAGCGATGGGGAGTATACACTTTTAAAAAAAACCATCTATCACGTGTTTGGTGGACAGACATTCTTCCCTTAAAAAGGTAAGATGCTCAACTATCAGATGGGTCCCCGCTTGAATAATCCGCCATTTCTGCCATAAAAAACCGATGCACTTGATCCCGAGCATTCTACAAACCATCCTGGTGGCAGGCGTTCTGTCTGTCCCGCCCGCAAATGCGCAGCTGGAAGCGCTGTCTTTATCTCAGCTTGAACAGCAGCTGACGGAGATCGACGCCGAGCTCGGACAGCTCGCCAGCTTCACCGTGCGCGGCGGCACGGGCTCCGTGGGGTATTCTTCATCCACCCACCGAGACCCTGACGCCAAGGAATCGATCCGCGTCGAGCTGGCTAGAGAATCCACTATTGAGGAGGTCGTATTGGTGCCCATCCTGTTTCGTCATGCAAAAACCGGTCTTCAGTCCGCAGGCTTCCCTGTTGCCTTTCGGGTTCTGGTTGGAACTGGGCAGACCACGCATGAGGTGGCCTCGTTCTCTGCGGAAGACCAGCTGCTGCCGCGCATTGCCCCGCTCACGATTTCCTTCCCGCCAGTCAAGGCTTCATGGGTGTCCATCGAAGCCAGCACCTTGTCATCCATGTTGGATTCTGATAGCGTGTATCGACTTGAACTCTCCGAAATCATGGTTTTCAGTGGTAAAGAGAACGTCGCTCTACCACTGCAGAAATCCGAGGGGACAAAGCGCTCGGTTAAAAATCATAAAAAACCTCGGGAAACCCGTGTTCTTACAGACGGTTTCTCTCCCTATCTCATGGATGCTGGCGATGGAATCGAGCCGAACAAAAGTCATCAGGATCAAATCCCAGCAAGCGGAAGCATCGCTGAACATTGACCTAAAAACCTCGCAGCCAGTCCATCAGATCAATCTGCACACGGCAGATGTGTCCTTTTCTATTCCGATGCGTGAGTTCAGTTGTTGGGCAGTGCCACGGCACGTACGTGTCACAGGTGCTAACGAGTCGGATTTCTCAGATGAAATGTTTTTGTGCGAATTTGAGCAACATTCGATTTACGATAACGGCCCGATTCTGATGCGACCATTCATGGAAAAGCGTTGTCGTTATATTCGCCTCACCATCATCGACCCTCGTCCTATCGTTTCATTGGATCAATACGAGAACGGTTTCGCTTTCTCAGAAATAGAAGTGTTGTCCCATTCTCAGAATATCGCACAGGACGCTCCGGTAACCGGCAGCTCTGGTTTATCCTATCGAAGAGGGGCACTGGAACGAATCACGGACGGCTTGAACAACTACGGAGAAATCCTCCCGCTGCGGGAGTGGATGAATCAACTCGCCCGGCGCCACAATCTGGAAAGAGAGCGCCCGCTCGTCGTCGCCGAACTCGACCGACGTTATGACACTCAACAGACGAACTTGCGCCGCATGATCTGGCTGTCCGCACTGCTCGCCGTTGGTATTCTCTTCACTGTTTTGATCAGCCGAATGCTCCGTCAACGCAGCATTTTCCAAACCCGCGAACGCATTGCGGCCAACCTGCACGACGAACTCGGAGCCAACCTGCACGCGATCGGGATCTTGGGGGATCTGGCAAAACAGGAAGTCAGCGATGCGGGGGCGGATGAAAGGTGGGCAACACTCAACCACTACATTAATGAAACCCGCACCCTCACCGAACAGACCGCAAAAATGGCCAAGCACTGCACCAATATGCTAGGGGCACACGAAATTCACGAAAATCTGGTTGAGGAAATGAAAAATACGGGGGAACGCCTACTGGCCGACTTGGAACATAATCTCTCGTTCACGGACTCGGACAGGCTGCAACGGCTCCACCCCCGCAGACGCATCGGACTCTATCTTTTCTATAAAGAGAGTCTCACCAATATCATTCGCCACGCCCGAGCCACCCGCGTCGAAACCCACCTGACCGCCGACAAGAACAGAATCAGCCTGATCATCCACGACAACGGAGTCGGGGTGGCTACACCGCCCCCGTCACTCAAACGCCGCGCCCGCCTGCTCAAAGCCAAGCTATCCGTCGAAACCCCCGCCGATGGCGGAACGAAAATCACTCTGTGGTTCCGACCGCGCCGCCGCTTACGCCGCCAGAAACCTAGAAATACATCGTTATGAAAAATGGAATCAACGTCATGCTGGTCGAAGACAACCCGGCCTATCGAAAAAGCATTGGCTATGCACTGAACGGCAGGGATGGCATCAACCTCCTCCATCAGTTCGGAACCGCTGAGATCGCAATCCAAAGCCTACTGGAGATGGACCCCGCGAAGATTCCCGATGTGGTTCTGCTCGACCTGAACCTGCCCGGCATGAGCGGGCTGGAAGTGTTGCCTTGGTTTAAAAAATACATCCCGGATGCAAATGTCATCGTGCTCACCCAGTCCGATGCCGAAGCGGATGTCTTGCACGCCATCCAGGAAGGCGCGATGGGCTATCTGCAAAAATCATCCACTGTAAAGCAAATCAAAGAGGCCATCCGATCCGTCATGGACGGAGGCTCCACGCTGGATGGGAAAGTCGCGAAATTCATCGTGACCACCTTTAATGAACGTGTCCCCAAACACGTTCAGGAATCGACCCTCTCGCAACGAGAACTCGAAATCCTGACGCTCCTGTCCGAAGGACTCGTCAAGAAAGAGATCGGCGACCGGCTTAATATCGGTTATAGCAGCGTCGCCACCTACACCCGCCGCATCTACGAGAAGCTCAACGTCGTCAACGCCCCCGCCGCCGTCAGCAAAGCGTTCCGCGCGGGTATCCTGACCACGGACAAATAGCAGAGTAATTAAAAGGAGCCTGTCCCTAATTTCGCCCCTTTTGAAACAGAAAGTTTTCATGGGTGATGACACTGAATAAACCGTCCCTGTCATCAAGTCCGTCTCCCCAATCTCCCTCTCTTTATTATGCCCTTGGGTGCTAGCGACTCGTCACGGCGTAATGCAATGAAGACGGAAGCGGTTGTGGAAAATTCAATAGGAATGGCATTGTGCGTAAGCTGTATGATTCACAACCGCAGCGTAAATCGCTACGCGCACGATTCGCTTTCGCCCAGTGCCACGCATGACTACCCGCGAATCGTCCAAACCAAAAAAGGCCGCGCTCCCCAGCGCGGCCTTTACCCCTAATAGGTAACCCTATATGAAAAATTAGCGACGGCGGCGCAGCATCACATGGCTGAGAGCGAGCAGACCGCCGATCAAGGCGTAGGTGCCTGGCTCGGGAACGATGGTGATGTTATCAACGTTGAAGGCATCTGAAACTGCACCCCCACTACCACCATTAGCAGATCTAGTGCCCCAGCCGAGCACCAGATAATCACCCGCGGTTCCCGCTTCAGTCAGCGTAAAGTCATAGCTGATTGAAAATGTAGCTACACCAGTGATCTGTTTACCAAGTCCGATTTCAGCAAAAGAAACCGTTCCAGCGGAACCATCCTCTTGCGGATAAACATTTGACGCTGCATTACCGGAGTTGACACGGAGCTTCAGCGTGCCGTCATTATTCCCCTCATAAACACCGAAGTGACTATCGTCAGCCCCTTGCACATAGTCCGTGACATCAAACGTTACCGTATAATCGCCAGCAGTCCAGGAATCTGTGTCAAGATAAAGAGCGGTTGCCGAAGCAAAAAAGCGACTTGCAGTTGAAGGAGGAGCAAAAGCGCTAATTTGCATCTCGCCGGTCGTCTCGCCGGTCGTGAATACGGTGTCCTGGCCACCACTGGAGTGAGCACCGAAACCAAACCCTTGGTCCTCGACAGCATTGCCCGCTCCGTAAAGTTGCGCTCCAGCGGTGCCCGCACTAGTAACCGCAGAAGTAAAATCCTGAGAATAAATCGCCGCCCCTTGGGTCGCTGTGGTCAAACTCAGCGTCGCCAATGCGGCGATGCCTGTAAGTGTGTGTATCTTTTTCATATTATTTTATTATTTTATTATTTGGGGTTAGGGTGTAAAAAGCCTTATAAATAACTCCGATGTTGCCCATTATACACATTTTTTAAGATTCGTCTATCACGTGTTTGGTGGACAAACATTCTTCCCTCAAAAAGGTAAGATGCTCAACTATCAGATGGGTCCCCGCTTGAATAAGCCGCCATTTCTGGCATAGATGATGAAGGAATTGGGGTCAGTCCACGGATCAAGGAAATGGGGTCAGTCCACGCATTCTAACACTTTCAGCGTGTTCCACTCATCATCGGAGCTCACAGACTCTCTACGGTAGCGGCTGACACGACTGCTCACCGAGTTCGACGTCCCCATTTGAAGCCGCTCCGCTAGCCAAGCATTTGGCACCAGCAATCGTGCTTTGCAGCCATTTCATCCCCTCAACAAGATTCGCATCCGGGGTTTGGATCAGCAAATGGTAATGGTTGCTCATCAAACACCAAGCGTGCACACGCCACCCCTTCGCTTCTGCAGTCAAAGTTAAGCATTCCAAAAAACTCTTGCGCGCACCCTCGGTCTCAAAGATCCAAGAGCGGTAATTCCCACGGTTGATCACATGGTAATAAGCATTCTCATATTCAATCCGCACCTTGCGAGCCATAAACACATTAACTAACCTCAAATAGAATAAGTCAAAATTTGTGTGTTAGAATGCGTGGACTGACCCCGTATTCTTCCGTTCTCATAGAGTGACAGACATTGTTTGTATCTTTTTTGTTTCGTTTCACGATCGTAACAATAGCAATGTTGTCGCCGATATCAAGATGTGAACATGATGGCAATTATGGATCCAGATAACATCCCCAGTAATAATAGTAAGTCGCCATCTTTTAATGAAATGGTAGAAACACGTATGAGCCGACGTAACTTTATGCTTCAAGCTGGAGCATTTGCAGCATTGAGTATGGCATCTTACGCACGAGTGCCACCTTCCGCGACAGGCGTAGAGGAGAGTTTGCTTTCTTTTGAGGAAGTTCCTTGGAGTTGGGAGGATGGGTTACAGGTACCAACTGGTTATAGTTCTTATGTATTAGCCCGATGGGGAGATCCTCTTGTATCAGGGGTCGCAAATTTTCATCCTGCTACGATCACTCCGGAGATGCAAAGAAGAAGTTTTGGCACTGGTTGTGACTATACGGCTTTCTTCCCAGATGCGAAGAATAACAATAAAGGTGTATTGTGTGTGAATCATGAATTTCCAGACCGAAAGCATATGTTTTCTGGTTTGGAGATGACAAAGGATCGCCTACATGTGGAGTTGTTATCACTTGGTGTGTCGGTCTTAGCGATCAAGAAAGATGCTAAAGGGAAGTGGGAAATAGACATTGATGATACACGTAATCGCCGTATTTTAGCAGAAACTGCCTGTCGGATTACTGGCCCAGTGGCTGGGCATCCACGAATGTGTACCAATGCATCAAAAGATGGTAGAACAGCATACGGAACGCTGGGGAATTGTGCTGGAGGTGTGACCCCTTGGGGGACTTATTTGACTGCGGAAGAGAATGTTCAGGATTATTTTACTGGAGATCCGGGCTTAACAAAAGAGGCATCCACTCATAAGCGTTTCGGGTTATCGGGTAAAAAGAGCTATGGCTATGAGAGAGTTGATAGCCGCTTTGATTTGGAGGTTGACCCCCAGCAACCGTTGCACTTTGGATGGATTGTGGAAATTGATCCTCAGAATCCAGATAGTGTTCCTCGTAAGTTAACGGCATTGGGGCGTATGAAGCATGAGTGTGCTACAACTATTCTGGGGGCTAAAGGGCACTTAGTTGTGTACACTGGAGATGATCAAGTTTATGAATATTTATATAAGTATGTCTCAACTGATACATACCGAGAAGGTGACCGTGCGCATAATGAATCATTGCTAGATAACGGAGTCCTGCATGTAGCAAAGTTCTTTGATGATGGTTCGCTACACTGGTTGCCTTTAATATACGGGTCGGGCCCTCTCACTAACAAAAATGGTTTTTCATGTTTAGCGGATGTGCTTTTAGATACTCGTCATGCTGCTGATCTTTTAGGAGCTACACCAATGGACCGACCAGAGGATATAGAAATTAGCCCGAAGACTGGAAATGTATTTGTTTTCTTAACTGGTAATAAGGTGCGAAAAAATACGAATGAAATTGCAGGTCAGCGTGTTAATTGCGCTAATCCGGTAGAAGAAGGGATTGGTCATATTATTGAAATTAGCTCTAATCATGATGAAGCTAAGGCAGAATGGGGCTTGTTACTCCATTGTGGGCACCGAGATCCTAGTGAACAAAAGCAAAGCCAATATCATGAAGATACAACGAAGGATGGCCGTTTCGCTTACCCTGACAATGGGGCATTTGATCCCTTTGGGAGGCTATGGATTGTGACTGATAGCTATGGATACTTTGATGATTTTCCTGATGGTGTATGGGTAACTCAAGTCGAGGGGGAGAACCGAGCAAAGCCGATGCATTTTGCTAACTGTCCAAAAGGTTCAGAGGGGACGGGCCCTACATTTACTCCAGACGGTGCAACTCTTTTTCTTTCTATTCAACATCCAGGTGGTGGTACCGCTGCTACTCCAGAGACCCGTTGGCCAGATTTCAAAGAGAATATGCCCCCACGCTCAAGTATTGCAGTGATCCAGAAAGATGATGGAGGTGTAATCGGTAGTTAATGCCGAGGGATGTGTTTCTAGCTTTTGTGAAATGAGGGTAGCCGCGAGTGAAGTGCCAAGCGCTATCAACCCCCTTATCACCCCATGAAAGCCCCTCCGAACACCTCACCCAAAAAGCAAATTCCTAGCAGTCGGCGGGTAAGTTACGTTGATGTTATATCGGGGAAGAGACTGGTGTTCTTGACTAACAATTTTTATCTGCCCGCCATCAAGATAGCCGAAGTCTACAAGGGGCGTTGGCACATCGAGCTGTTTTTCAAGTGGATCAAACAGAATTTGCGTATCAAGACCTTCTTCGGCAACAATGCGAATGCCGTAAAAACCCAGATATGGATAGCGGTTTCGATGTATTTAATGGTGGCCAGTCTCAAGAAGCAGCTCGAATTGGATATTAGTATGGGCAAAATCCTGCAAATCCTGAGCGTGAATCCTTTTCAGCAAGTCCTTCTCCGTCAGATACTTACGCAGTCTGGCAACGAAAACCTTGGGGGTGAAGACTGTAACCAGTTGATAATTAATGGCTTTTAACAGGACAGTAGTGATCTTACTTATAAAAATCACTTTTTAATAGTAGGATCGATCATCATATCCCGCACTGCCTGAAAATGACGAAAAGAATGTCGGCTGACCATCGTTTTATCAACCACCTTCTTTTGATGATTGCAAAAGTCCTTAGCAAGATAATGCCGAGAGTTCAATGCGGAATGAGTGATTAACTGTTCAGGGCGATCAAGCTCGGGAGAACAGGAGAGCCTCACGGTAGGCAACGTCAAGGGTCGCATGACGGCGTTTTTCCTGCTTCAGGATGTTGAGCACGATTCTGAGTAAAGTCCCGAAGTTTTTCGGAGCATTGCCTTTCCGAGTTTGGTTGGCATCTTCTCTGAAAACAACATCAAGTACCCAGTGACAGTTGTTCTCGATACTCCAGTGTTGGCGTATTATTTTTTGGAAGTCCACGGCTTGCAGCTCAAGGCTACTGAGGTAGTAACGTCGTTCTCGTTTGCGGCGCTTGCCCGTTGATATGATCGTGGTTTGAGTTTCGACAACGACAAGAAAAGGAATTGGGGTCAGTCCACGCATGAAAAGGAAATGGGGTCAGTCCACGCATTCTAACACTTTCAGCGTGTTCCACTCATCATCGGAGCTCACAGACTCTCTACGGTAGCGGCTGACACGACTGCTCACCAATTCGACGTCCCCATTTGAAGCCGCTCCGCTAGCCAAGCATTTGGCACCAGCAAACGTGCTCTGCAGCCATTTCATCCCCTCAACAAGATTCGCATCCGGGGTTTGAGGGAGCAAATGGGGCACCAAACGCAAAATGTAAAGATCCCTCCCCGATCCTATGATTGAACCGGCTGCTCCGCTTGAGTCACGACTGGGCGTTCAGTCCTATTGAGAGTGCGCTGTCGTCGACCTTCCGACGGGCTCAGGGCTGAGCAATCGGCGCCACTACAAATTCAATTCGTAGCGCACACTGCGACCACTGCCACAGGGAACGAAGGCACCTTCTTGAGCGAGTGCCTGAAGGTCTCTGGTTGCGGTGGCTTTGGAAACTTTGGTGAGGGCACTGTATTTACGAGCATTCATGCCACCCTCGAAACCTGCTGCCCCCGCTTCGAGCATGCGCTCAATGACACTGCGCTGCCGAGCGCTTAAGGTCGTTTTATAACGATCAAAGAATTTCGTCTTTTGTAGGATAAAGTTGATTTGTGCGTCGGCTTCCTTCTGCGCGTCTAAGACGACGCGCGTGAAATAGCTGACCCATGGCGTGATCTCTAAGGATTGCTGGGCATATTCGAGTGCAGTGTAATACGCCTTTCGATAGGCATCGATGGTGCGCGAAAGGCTGATCAGCGCCGGTCGACCGAGGCCTGGCGAAAGCGCCTTTTCTGCGATGGCTCGACCGATGCGGCCATTGCCATCGTCGAACGGGTGTAAGCTTTCAAAGTAGAGGTGTGCAATTGCGGCCAATTCGATTGCTGCCAATTATAGTTCATGAGCCAAACAGTCGCCCCAATCGGCTCATGATCAATTAAATCATGAGCCGATTAGACGCATTAATCGGCTCATCCCGAATAAAACCAGACCTTCAAGAGTGAGACGAGTGACGGGTGCATTGCACTCAAACAGATGCGCGGTCGTCGGCAAGTTATTATGCTCGCAGAGTGCAACGCCCCAGCGCCTATGCAAACTCGCTTTAGAGTAACACAGAAAACCAACTCCAATCACGTGATCACGTGATCACGTGATGATGTACACCAAATACAGCCCGAGAGCGTGTTGCTCACAAATTCAATTCGTTGCTGCCTTTTTTCCGTTTCTTTTTTCCGCCCTCTTTCGCCGTGCTCTTAAAGAGCATCGAAGAGTCGGGCGTGAAACGCGCCAGAAACGGATCCCGCAAGGTTCCCATTTTCTCAACGATGTCGACCGACAAAGGTTGAATGCCCAGCTTGAGCGCAGGCGATCCGGTTTTGAAACTGAAGTCCCCATGAACGGGATCCACAAACAGCGGATCGGTGGCCAGACTGTGATGGTCCGCTAACGCTGTTTTGTTTCGTGCACGTTGTTCCTGCAGCAGTGATTCCCCGACTCCCGGCACTTCATGGTAGTAGAGATTATAATCCAGCCCGACACCCACGATATCGATCCCGTAATGAAACCCTTCGTCAGCCGCACCACTTACAAAATAGATAATATTGCGCGACAGATCCGACTCTGGATCGACGGTATTCCCCGCCCTACCCGTCAGCAGGTGACAATTCACGAACACATTTCCCGTCGCGTCATTCAGTCCCTTAATCGCAATCCCCTGATTGCCCGTCGTACCAAACAGAAGGTTCCCTTGAACCGTGGCACCATGGCTATCATCGTCGGTGCGAATCATCGCCCCTGCCGGATGGTTATACGTCACGTTATGACGAACGATGTTACCATCGCCATTGGCTGAAAGATAGATGCAGTTTCCATCGTGTAGTAACTTCAGGCAGTCATGTACTTCATTAAACTCAATCAGGTTTCCCCGCGCATGCATGTAGGGCTCATACGAGGACCAGTCCTCGATCTCGGCGAGTGTGATCTCGTCCCAACGAATCGTGGGAATATGCTCGCGCGTCCCTTCAGGAAATTTCCAATTGGCGAACGGATTGGCCTGACCCGTCTTTTCAAAAACGGGGGCAAAGAAACGGCGACGCACACCTGCGATCACGATGCCGGTGTACGCCTGATCGTAGACATGATTATGGGAGATCCGGTTATGCCCGCTCTGCCATGCAAAGATTCCCGGCGAATGCAGGAACAGCTGCCCCACCCGGGTGATTTCATTGTTATGGATGGTATTGCTTTTGTTGACATCCTTTTTGCCCGGCCCATAGCCGCACAACAAGATTCCGGTGCCGCCGAGATCCCTAAACGTGGAGCCCTCCACCGTGATTTCCTGACAAAACAGATCAAGCCGCACGCCGTCGCTGCCACTGTCGAAAAAAGTGCAGTTCCGGACGGCGCAATTGCGGGCGCCCCGGAAGCGAATCAACCCGTTCGCCTTGTCCCACATGTTCCAGTCGTGCTGAATCCCCTGATCTTCCGGCAACCACTTCTGGCGATCTGCATGAGCAAACCGAAGTCCGCTGAAAACTATGCCCTCGACAGGTTGGTCTTTTTCGCCGGCCACCGAGGCATCGTTCACCCCTTCCACCCGGATCAGCTCATTCAGCGTCGGGGCAATTACCTGATCGCCCGGCGTGCCCGATTGCGGCCAGTAATAGAGAATGCCTTCCTGCGAATTGAGCGCCCATTCACCCGGCTGATCCAGATCATCGACCCGGTTTTCCAGAACAAACGATCCACCCATGCGGTATGTGGCCGGAACCGTCAGCCGGGCCCGTTTTTTCTCCGGGTCGACCGAGGCGATCCCCAGGTAATTGACCAGCCACGCCCGCGTGGGCTGGCCGTACAACTCCAGGTCCTCCAGGTTTTTACAGGGCTTCAGCACATTGCCCGTATAGGAAAATTCCAGCCGGTGCTTCAGCTTGCCAGCATACATGCTTCTGGGCGCATCCACGTTCACACGAATCTCTTCAGACTGCGCCCGCTGCAAAAGCGTACTGCCATCGTAGAGACAATGGAAGAAGGTATCCCCCTGCGCCCAAGGGACTTTCGCCTTCCATACCTTGCCGCCTTGCAGATCCGATTGTTGCCAGTTTTTGATGACACGACCGCCGCTGATCAAGGGGCTCGCGCCCTCGGCTGCACGGTAGCGCGTCACCGCGCCCTCGGGTGCAGAATCCTCCGGCCCGAAGACCAGCGTTTGGTCCAGCGTGTACACCCCGTCCTGAATGACGACATCGATATCGCCCTTTTCACCTGCGGCCCGCAGTGCCCGCACGGCATCACGAGCCGCTGGCAGCGAGTCAACCGTTCCACCGGGCGACACCATAATCGTTTGGGCTGACAACGCCCCGATACACACGAATTGACATAAAAACAGTCTCCTAATCATAGCCTTACTCACTTTATTTACGTTGTTAAATTATTTTACAAATGCTTGCCGGTCCCTGCTGAAATTTCATCGTATCCGCTTCACGCGATAGAAAGAGGATTCAAAAGAGGGCTCATTGGTGATGGTCAGTTCCACGGAAAAAGGCGATTCGGGCAACGAAAGAATATCGGTGACCGTCACCCAGCTGTTGCTGGAGGTCAAATCGTCGGTCATTTCAACCTGGTAACGATTCCCCCGGGTCCCAGCAAACGAGAGGAGTGCGGCATTGCCCGCAACGGAAAACCCAGTGATCTCAAAGTCGGGGAAGGCATCGTTCAGCGAAGCAAACCAGAGTTCCGCGTGTGCGGTGAGTCCCTCGCCCGCAAAGTGAACCTGTGTACGATACGGCAGGCCGATCAGGGTGTCGGTGTTGGCCCCTGCAAAAACATGATCATCGTTGGCGATGACTTCCAGTTGCGCCTCAACCGTATTTTGATTTGGATTGATACTCGTGCCGTCGCTTGAAACGAGTGCGACGCCCCATGGTACATCCCAGCCGGCATCCGCGCGCGATGCAGCGATAATCGTTTCAAGTCGGGCGCGATAGTCTGCCGTCGAAGTGCCCAACACAAGGGCATCGCGCTCGCCCTGGTGCCATAGAACGGCTTTGAACCCGTATGTGCCGAAGGACTGCACCGCTGTTTTCAGATTGGGATAGTTGTCATTGCTCGCCGGCATCCAGCTTTCAACCGAGGCACTACCATCTCCGATCGAAACAAACCCGACGGGAACATCGTCTTGCGCGGCCAACAAATCGCCCAGCTTGGGCCAGGGGGACCCCCCGCTTCCAGGACCACCCGATGGGTTTCCGGTATTCGGATCGTCGGCGTGGACCCATGTGCCAGTCAGAAGGCCCAGATAGGAGACGCGGTCATCGGCGGCAGACTGCGTTTCCTCTCCATAGTTGGCTGAATTGGACTGCCCGCAGGTAATGAAGATGTCGCCCACTCCAACGCGGGCAAGCAGTGCTGTGGCGATTACCTCGGCGCCATCGAGTAGACGGATCTCCAACTGGTACCAGCCCGCATCCACATCCAGCGTTCCGGCATAGCTTCCCTCAGAGGGTGCCGCATCAATGGTGACCCAGTCGGTGTCCGTTCCATTACCATCAATGGCAACCGCCCGGGCCTGGATCTCCCCTCCACTGCCTGTAAATGTGCCGGAAACAGGAAGCGATGCATGGTCGCTCCAATCGCGCTGCACAATCTGGCGGTCCTGCAGAGAAGCAATGGCGATGGCCGGATCTACCACCGGAGGCTCCTCCCAGATCATCAGTCGGACGTTATCGAAATCCACGGTTTTTCCGGTACCGCCGTTGATTTCCCGCAACTCAATGCCCAGTAACCCGCTGTCACCGGCCTGCGCGGTGTAGACCAGCTCAACATCCGTAAAGGTTCCATCGCCGGGAGATTCCGTACTCTGTAACGTCGCCACTGGACTTCCGCCAGCCAGCAAGCGGATGTCGTAACCCGAAAAATCGGCGCGTTCGCCAGTATCATGATCCCCGATCGCAACCGTCAGGGTGTAGGTTTGACCAACCACAATATTCTCCGTCAGGGTCTGGCTGACACCGCCATTATTAATAGTAAACAGGGCCTGGTTGTCGTCCATCGCGCCAATCGTCCCGCCACTGGGGTTGGCATCGTCTGCATCGGCAGTTGTGTAGCGAACACCTGCATCAAAATTAATCGTGCCGACTATGCCGCCGAGACTGCTCCAACCCGTAGGCGCGCCTACAACGAACCCGCCGTCTCCCCCTTGATCATCGGCGTCAAAGCTAGAATTGAGGATGCTGATGTCGTCAGGAAATGCGATTTCAGCCCAGATGGGCTTATGGTCGGATAATGGACTGACTTCTTCGATGATTTCTCCGTCTGTGACTCTGGCGCCTGACGAGGTGTTGAAAAAGATGTGATCGATCACACCGTGACTCGTGTTCGGCTCCTGGGCGTTGTAGGTTTTTTCCTGCGTTACATCAATATTCAGATCCGCCCATGTTGCCTCATACCCGGCGTTTTCGATCGCGTTGATGTTGAAATCTCCAATATTGTTGTTGAAATCCCCAACGACGATCACGCGATCGGCAGTCTCTTGCGGGAGAACCTGGGTTGCCAGTTTATAAGCATGACTATTAGTAGAGCCGTTATTACCACTGATATGCAGCGAGTAAAATGCGACTGAATTACCGTCGATCCTCGTTATCGCCCTAACAACCGATGCAGGACTCCAACCGGTGCCTGTCAGGGTAAATTCATTGGTTCCTTCCAATGGGGTTCGGCTGAGAATCGACTTGTATTTACCGTCGTAGTTACCAGTGATGTCTTGATACTGGGGACCAGCATGATTTGCAGAGGCGATTTGGCCTACAAAAGTATAATCCATCCCCAGGACTGCGCCGACACGAGCCGTCCAATCGCCATCCGGAACCTCGTTAAAGCCGATAATATCAAGATTGTAGGGTAACAGCAGCGCACCGATTTGCTCAGGGGTCGCGCTACTAGCAAACTCAACATTGTAGGCAGCGACACAAACCGTAATCGGTCTTTTAGGATCGTCGGAGGTCGTGCTGAGCACGTTGGAGGCGAGGTTTGGCAGGCTTCCACTGTCAGTCGCGCTGTCAGCCGGTAGTTGGACCGTAACCGTCCCCAAGGCGGTAGGCGTGATCGTCACGGTGTAGGAACTGGCCGGGCCTGTGGCTGGTGAGACGCCCGATGCCGTGCCGTTGGTGACCACAAAATCGGATGCCTCAAGCCCGCTGACATCAGCGCTGAACGTGACATCCACGGTGTAATCGGAATCGACCAGGTCCACAGCCGTGCTGAGCGTGACTGTAGGGCCTTCGGGGGCGTTCGCCGCATCATTATACTGCATGATGGTCTGCAGTGATGCCGCATCTTTGACGGTTTTGTAGATCCGCACATTGTCGATCAGTCCCTGGTATAATCTGTCGCCGGCAGCATTGTTGCCGAGGAGCAGCGAGGCTGTAGTTGCTTGAAGCGTTTGTGCTGCTCCTGTATCGACTTGGCCCGCCGAGAGCGTTGTGCCATCACCGGTATAGAAGGTTGCGGTCCCGCCAGTCCACGTGACCGCAAGAAAAACCCATTGGTCTACGGCGATGGAACCGCCTCCGTTGAAGACCGTGGTGCCAGCTCCATCGGTGACAAATTCGAGTGCGTTGTCGGGGTTGTGGTAATACAAATCAAATCCACCACTGCTGCTAGCACCACGACGCGACACAATTCGACCCGAACCAACGGCACCTCCTGGTTCCGCTACGCTCGCGTCAGCTTTAATCCAAGCGGTCATCGTCATTTCAGTTAACCCATCGAACGCGGAGATGCTGCCGAAGTCTACGGCGTCGGAGCCCGTAGCGAACGCCCCAGAGAATCCGCTGGTATTGGACGGAGCGACATCTGCGCTATAAGTGGCAGCTCCGCCAAACGAACCGGTCGTGCCGGTCGTGCCACGGTCAACAAGCGACTGGTTGCCTTCGGCGTCGTTGAAATCCATCTGGAAGATCAGATCCGTATCATCAAACTGCATGATGCTTTGCAGTGATGCCGCATCTTCGACGGTGTTGTAGATCCGCACATTGTCGATCAGGCCCGAGAAAGTTCGGTTGTCGCCGGTAGTATTTCCAATCAACAGATCGGAGGTGATGGTGTTGAGTGCTCCATTGGCGCTAGAAACGATATCACCTGTAGACAGCGTTGTGCCGTCTCCAGTATAGAAGGTTACGTTATTGGTTGTTTGCGTGCCGTCGTATGTGACCGCAACCCAAGTCCACTGCTGCCCTGCGATAGAACCGCCCCCGTTCGCAACTGGAGATCCATTCGGTACAAGCTCAAGCTCGTCATCCGTATCGTGGTAATAGAGTTCAACTCCATTGTTACCAGAACGACGCGACACAACGCGACCAGAATCAGAGGGCCCTCCGGTATCTGACGTGCTCGATCGGATCCAGGCAGTCATCGTGAACTGGCTGAGCCCATTGAGGGCGGCGATGTTGCCGAAGTTGGCAGCACCACTCGATCCATCGAACGAGCCGGAATACCCGCCGCCATTGACCGAGGCAACGTCTGTGCTATAAGCGGAACCTCCGGTAAATGAACCGCTCACCCCGGTCGTACCCCGGTCTGTGAGCGACTGATTGCCAGCGGCATCGTTGAAGTCCATCTGAAAGACCAGCGCCGCCTGCGCGACTCCCACAATCAATAGACTCAAGCCTAATGCGTATATTTTTTTCTTCATCGTCTCTCTCCGTTAAGGACGGTTGCCCGTTCCGTTTTGACACACCATGCGCCAAAAGTCCGATGAATATACCAGATTCAGAAATCCTGTCTATTACCTGTTCAGGTGATGCTGTCTGACGAATTTATAGCGCCCCTTGTATCCTACTGAAGCTGTGCACCGACGCGTTTTGCAAACTCGACAGCAGCCTGATTCAGTTCTGAGGTTGAATGATGAAACGGCACATTCCAGGTCCAGGCGCCCCCCGCCCTCAATACCCGCTGCATCCATTCAACCGCTTGTTCCTCCGGCCATACAATATCGGCTCCAGAGTTCCATTTGTTTTTCATCGGCATAAACATATGCCCCAAGCTCGGCTGACCGTCCTTGATAAGAAAACCATTTTTTGAGTTCTCGATGGATCTGACCATAGTGAGGTTCTCTTCCCTACTGGCAGGGCCTCTTCTTATTGGCCTAGGATGCCCAAATGTATAGTCTTCGTAACCTAGGTTATGATTTTCAACGGTCCCCAGCCCCCCGCGACAAAACGCAATAATTGCTTTCGGATTAGCCCGGGTTATTTCCTGGTGTACCAGTTCAAGATTGGCACCCGATGCCTTATCAAACCACCAGCCATCAATCTGGGTCCCATAGCGCTGGGCAAATTCCCGCACAACCACATCCGCGTATGCTTTTTTCATGGCGGACGCATCATCTGAGCCATAGTGTTTTTTCACCCAAGCTCTCCAGTTTTCGATCCGCTTAGCTTCCGTTTCATTCTTGGCCTCCTCCGGATCTGCCATCCTCTGTGTAGCCATATACATAATAACCTTATACCCTTCCGCTTGGAAGGCGGGGGCCAGCTCACCAACCAGATCCCTCTCGGAACATGTGCCGGGGTTAATTTTAGATAATAAGGGATGAGGTGCGGTGTAATATAGTCCGGCATCACCGTTTGACAGGTTGAACAGTACATACGTCATGCCCGGAATCGTCTTCACTTGTTCAATCACGCGCTGGGTGTCAACGTCTTCGGTATACTTGTTACTAAATCGCCAGCCGATGCCCCACTTGCCGGACATCCATTGTGCCGCCGGATTCTCAACAGTATTCACAGAGCCGTAAATAGAGGTGGGCTCACTCAAATCCTCTTGCCGCTTTAGCACCACCGCCCGTTCATTGAAATCAGCGGGGCGGGGTTGGTTAGCCCGAGCTTCGGCCATCATGAATTCATCCATGGAGTTGAACTTAATGATGGTTTTGGTCGGCTCCATATTTTTCCATTTTATATTGAGCTGAATCGGGTCTGTTGAGGTATCCACCGTGTAAATGCCTTTTCTCGTAGATCCTTTAAAGGAAAAGGATATTTCCTTCTCAGTGAACCCAAAGGTGAATACGCCAGCATCCTTCTGACACTCCCAGGTGCCAATTAACTGATTTTTCTGATCCTGCGCCTCGGCCAGAGTCGTGCCAAAAATGGCGGACACAAGGAGGATGGCCAGTGCAGTTTTAGATATCGCAAGTATAATGTGTTTCATTTTATCGACCGCCTGATTTAAAAAAGCGCGCTTCTTCCTCCGACCGTGTTGCGGACGGCAAACTGGCACTACCGGGGTTTTCGTCTCTTTTATTTTCACTTTGACTTAGCACCCCTCGCCGGCGTGCCCGGTTCTCCGCTCTTCCAGAGTTTAATTTTTTCAACATCATTTGTGGCCGCCGGCCCCTCCGTGCTGCGTCCGTTCTGAATATCGGCAGTCAAGTTGGCCAGCAGCCGCTGCGTCACCTCAGGGTGAGAGAGATACAGATTGTTCTGTTCGCCCGGATCCTGCTCCATGTCGTAGAGCTGTGCCGGAGGCGCATCCGCATCGACGTCCCGTTCCATCGGAGCCGAAACGCCGCCGGAGCCCCGAGCAATCACCAGTTTCCACTTGCCCTGCCGATAAGCGAAGCGACCGGAAAGAGAATGGTGAATGACCCCCTTGCGAATCGATTGAATGGGCTCTCCGGCAAGGGCTGGTAGGAAGCTCACGCTGTCTTCGGCCATGTCTGGCGCCTTTTCGCCGGTGATCTCAGACACCGTCGCAAAGAGATCCACCAGCGTGATCACCTGATCGTTAATTAATCCCGCCTCAACCTGGCCTGGCCAGCGCACGATGAACGGCACCCGATGGCCACCCTCCCAAATATCGGCCTTTAGGCCACGGTACCGACCGCTGACAGAGTGCCCCTTTTCGCGCATACCGGCAATCCCGGCATTCTTTGAGCAACCGTTATCGCTGGTGAAGATCAGCAGCGTATTGTCCGCGAACCCATGTTTTTCCAGCGCGTCTGCAATGATCCCGACAGTGGCATCCGTCTGCATGACAAAGTCGCCATATCGTCCCAACCCGCTCTTACCCTGCCACTCCTTGGTGGGCCGAATCGGCGAATGCGGCGATCCAAGCGCCACATAAAGGAAAAAGGGCTGTTCAGGCGTCTTGGCGCGCCCTTCGATATAGGCCACCGATTTTTCGGTCAGACGCGGCAGACAATCGATCGCATCAAGGATCTCGATCACCTTGTCATTCTCAATAAACCGGTCCATATGTTTGGCGTGATGAAACCCGTGATAGGTGTCAAAGCCGCGGGTTATCGGTCCATCCGGAATGGTGACCCCGATCGGCGGACGATCCGCGCCCGGCAGTTCCTCGCCGGTCTTGGGATCCAGATATTTGAAACCCAGGTGCCATTTGCCGAGGATTGCGGTGGCATAGTCCTGCCGCTTCAATAGCCCAGCCACCGTGAGCCGGTCCGGGGCGATCAGACAAGTCTCATTCCCCGAAAACACGCCGTTCTGCAGCTGGGTGCGCCAGCTGTAGCGGCCAGTCAAAAGCCCGTAGCGCGTGGGGGTGCAGACCGATGATCCCGAATGCGCATCGGTGAAAGTCATGCCCTGACTGGCGAGCTGGTCGATGCACGGGGTTTTGATCTTGCCGGTATCCGGGTTCAGGCACTGCACATCCCCGTAGCCGAGGTCATCGCATAGAATGAGTACAATATTGGGACGGCTATTCGCCGCGAATCCATTCAGTGCCAGCAGCGCCGCCGCAGCACACAATCCGTTTTTAATCATTTGTTTTTTCATGATTTCACTCACTAGTCACTAGGTTGGCAGTCGTAAAGATAGACGCTGGTAGGCCTTCTTTGTTATACAGGTTGGCGCTCTCCGGATTCGACGCCCAGGCATAGCGGACAACAACCGGCGTCCGCACCTCCGGATGGGAGACCGTGACCGTGTCCTTTCCGGTGATGTCAGCCAGCGCCCATTTCCACTGGCGGTCGGCCCCGCAAATCTGGAAATGTTTCAACGGTTCTCCAGTTTTCCGAGCCGCGTCCAGCACCGGCTTCTCGCCGCTCATGAGCCCGGAACCGGCCGAATCAAACTGGATGATCACTTGATCGCCTTTGATTTCGTGACTCTTGTAAAGCGGGCCGCTGCAAACAGGGATGTTTTGTTTGTAATCATTCTTCAATGCCCACAGCGCCAGACGCTTGCCGACATCTACCTTGTTGTGCGGATGAATGTCATTGGCTTCACCGACATCATTCAGTACGGCCATACCGGTGTTTTTCAGGCCGAGCGTCCGGCGCTGCTGATCACAGACCAATGCCCATGAGTTGAACTCAACCGGCTCAGTGACCGGATCTTTATGGTTAGCCAGCTGCGCGAAGTAAAACGGGAAGTCGCCTTGGTCCCACTGCTTGCGCCATGCGCTGATCATTGCGCTGAAGTGCGCTCCGTACCGATGCGCAATAGAAGCTCCATGGGACTCACCCTGATACCAGATCGCGCCGCGGATCGCATACGGGACCACCGGGTTGACCATGCCGTTAAAGAGGGTTGTGAGATTCTTATGGTTCCCTTCCGGATCTTTTTCTCTTTTTGGCTTTCTACCTTTACCCTTGGCTGTTTGCTTGGCGAGGGCGGCCTGATAGTTTGCCTCTGCCTGCTTTGGATCCCATTTTTTCACTAGCTTTTTAAGACCGGACCTCTGCCTCTCATAATAGGTCGCCATTTCCTTGTCCTGCTGGAAAGCCTCCGCCGGCATCCAGGACTCGACGCGGGTGCCGCCCCAGGTGCACGTAATCAAGCCGACCGGAACATTAAGGGCTTTGCGCAGCTCACGGCCGAAAAAGTAGGCCGTACCCGAAAATTCTGGATTGGCTTCCGGCGAGCAAGCCTCCCATTGACCGCTCAACGTCTCCAGGGGCTCAAAGGCTGAAGTTTTTTCGGCCACATCAAACAGGCGAAGCATCTCATCTTGGGCCGTGTCCATTTCCTTTTTGATATAGGCGGCAACAGGTTCATATTTTTCCTCCGTCACCTTGGGACGGGCATTAGCCAGCTTCCTCAGTTGATATTTCATATTGGACTGACCGGAACAGAACCAGACTTCCCCCGAGAGCACGTCTTTAATATTAACCGTATTGTTGCCCTGAATCGTCATCGTGTACGGCCCGCCCGCTTTCGGCGTTGCCAGCTTCACCATCCATTTTCCGGACGCATCGGCGGTGGTCGCGGCGGTTTTACCCCAGCTCGCGCGGACGGTCACTTTTTCCCCCGCATCCGCCGTTCCCCAGACCGGTGCGTTCGTCTCGCGCTGAATCACCATGCCATCGGTGAACAGTCCTGACGGCTTCACATCGGCCATACCGGCAAAAGGAAACGCAGCGGCCATCCCCAAAATGATTGCAATTGATTTCGTCTTCATACTCTCGATCTCCTGTTTTTATTAAAAAAATTATTTATGGTTGTTCGTGTTCCGGTTCTTACCTGCATCGAAAGAGCCAATCCCCATGTCGTATTGGCTTCCCGGCTTAGCGCGTGGATTTACCGTTCTCAATTTCAACGAGATGCCCTTCCATCTGCTGGACGCGTTCCGGAAACTGATCATACAAGTTGTTTCGCTGACCGAGATCACGGGATAGATCGAACAGCAAACCCGGCGCATCAATGGAGTCGCCCTTCCACAACTCCCTGTACCAGTCTGGCTCCTGCGTGATCCCGCGCCGGCGCAGGTAGGCCCAGGAGCCCTGCCTAAGCCCCAGTTTCCCGTTAGCCGCGTGATAGACCAACTCGCTGCGTCGCGGTATATCTTCACGCAGCGTCGGCAGGATATCCAGACTGTCCTCCGCAACGCCTTCTTCCAGGGGCACGCCGACGATGCCGGCCATCGTGGCAAACAGGTCGGTCAGCGACAGCAGTTCATCGATCCGACGGCCGCCGTGGACGCCACCCTGCGGCCAGGAAGCGATGAACGGCACCCGGTGCCCGCCTTCGAGTAGATCACGCTTCAAGCCCCGCAGCGGACCGGATGGATGGTGCTGATGGGTTTGGATCCGTTCGCGCATGAAGGGCGCCGGGCCATTATCACTGGAGACAAGCACCAGGGTGTTTTCAAAAATCCCGGCGCGCTTTAATGCCGCGACAATCTGCCCGACTGCATGGTCGGTCTGAACAATAAAATCGCCATAAGGCCCCGCCTTGCTTTTCCCCTGAAATTCAGCCGTCGGAACAATGGGCGAATGCGGGGATGTCGTGGAGAACAGCAGGAAGAACGGTTCGGGGGTTTTGCTCTGCTGCTGAATCGTTTCGACTGCTTTGGCGGTAATGGCCGGCATAACGGCCTCCAGTCGCCAGCCTTTTTCGCCGGGCCCGTCGCCGTGAATATAGCCGCCCTGCATCCCCTGCTGTTTCTTCAATGCCCTGCCGTTTACATCAACCGGGTCACAGGTCAGGCGGTCATTTTCGATGAACGCATACGGTGGCATATTGGGTATATCATCACCAAAATAGTAATTAAATCCAGCCCCCAACGGTCCGCCCTTGATAGGTTGGGACCAGTCGAACAGGTCACAAGTCGCCGTGCTTGTTCCTTTGCCGATAACCGAATTCGGCGGTTTTTCGCCCCCCTTCCATGGCCAGTCGAAACCGAGATGCCACTTGCCCACGCAAGCCGTATAATAGCCCTTGCTGTTCAGGAGTTTCGGCAGGGTGACGCGATCCTTTTCAATGGCGGATTCTTTCCATGGGTTTAATCTTCCTATTTTACGACGCCAGGAATAACGCCCGGTCAGGATCGAATATCGGCTGGGACTGCAGACCGTACTGGGCGCATGCGCATCCGTAGCCCAGACACCTTCCCCGGCCAACGCATCCATGTGCGGGGTCTGAACTTTGGAATCCGCGTTCAGAAACGAAACATCTCCGTAGCCCAGGTCATCCGTCAATATGATCACGATATTGGGATGCGAGTCTGCGGCCCACGCAGAGCCCCCCAACAACAGACCGCTTAACACGGCGTATAACGTCCATTTATTCATTCTTACTCTCTTTGTTTTAATTATCTGGCCATACCTTAGCCTGCATGGAGCAGGCGGCCAGTATGATGGTGATCACTGTGGTTCGTGTTTTCATCCTGTATTTCTTTGTAGATCCTCTGTTCACATGCCCCGCCAGGTTACGGCTTGAAGCTTTCGACGAGGGTCCCTTTCACGACCTCGACTTCGAGCGAATCAAGGTCCAGTTGGTATGCTGATTTCCGCTCGTTCGTGATCAGCAGCGTGTTCCCTTTCAATGCCATGGTCTGGATGAATACGGCCTGCACATCACGTTCAAGACCCACAATGAACCTGACAGCATAGATCTGGCGCCGCCAAACCAGTTCGCCTCCCTGCCACGCTTCGACACATCCCATCCGGCTGTGAGGCGCCCGATACTCCATCGGCTCCCCCCTCACCGGAGGCACGTCTACGGGGGCGTGTCGTCTTGCATGCGCAACCGGGACCGAAAGCACCGCCACGGCCATGGCCAGAACAACGAATATAGATATTTTCATTTCATTTCCTTTTCTTGAACTTTTGTAGTTACTGCTCTGCGCAGGCTTTGCCATTGTAGATCTTCAATTGATAGGATCCGTCCTCTTGTTGCTCGACCATCCAAATCTCTTCATTTTCATTTTCATTTTTTCATATTCCCAGCAGGGGTGAGGTCAGATGTCGCCGTCTTCATGGCTCTCTTTGGCTTCCGGTCCCATGCGTTTGCTGCCCGTGGTTCGTAGGAAGGCCGGGCGTCTTTGTTCGGCAGCGTGCTGACGATCTGCGTGAATTTGGCGAGGGCTTGCCTGTCGTCCTCTTCCTCGCTGTCGATCAGGTTGGTTTCTTCCGCGGGGTCCTTTGATAAATCGTGTAAGCGATCGATCTGTTTGTTGGTGTTGACCCAGACCTTGTAGCGCTTGTCGCGAATCACCCGCGGCGCAAAATCTTTCTTACCACGGACGCCTTTATTATCAAGTACAGCCGAGCCACTTCCGAGGGACATGATCCACTCGCGACCATTGTCCTGCCTTTTGCCGAGAATCACCGGAGCAATCGACGTTCCGTCGATGACGAGATCTTCCGGAACCTGCCCGCCACCAAGCTCGACAAAGGTCGGCAGCATATCCGTCAAGTCGACCAGAGTATCGTTTTCAACTCCGGCGGGAACCAGCCCGGGGCAGTTCGCGATAAACGGTGCGTTGACTCCGGCTTCCGTCAATGTGCCCTTTCCGCCTACTACTGTCTGCTGGTTGCGCGTGCCAGTGATCTTCTTGTCGGTCCCGTTGTCAGAAGTAAAGATGATGATGGTGCGCTCGCGAATTCCGAGTTGGTCCACTTCGCTGACCAGTTGGCCCACCATCTTGTCCACGTAGAGGAGCATGGCCTTGAATCTATCAGTGCGGCTTTTTGCATTCGGGTCATCCGGAGTGGTTACAAAAGGAGAGTGGAGTAAGGGTATCGGGTAATAGAGGCACATCGGATCCTCCTTGTGCTCGCGCATGAACTGGATCAGACGATCCGTATAAATATCGGGGCCGAATTTGCCTTCATAGGTCTTGCTGCCCGCATCGGGGGTGTTGATATAGGGGTCTTGGTAGCGATGTTCGCTCGGCGGATTGCCGGTTTCATAGCCCGTCCACATCGCCCAGTCATCAAAGCCGTGTTTCTTCAAAGCCTGCGGTTCAACCCGGAAGTCATTGATCTGCCATTTTCCGGCGACGCAGGTGGCATAGCCCAGGTTCTTCATCAGGCGGGCAAAGGTAGTGTTCTCTTTCTTTTTCCAATCAAAATATCCGATTCCCCAGCGTGGCACATCCCAGTGATTGACCCACCCGGTGCGCCACGGGTATTTGCCGGTCAGCAGGGTCGTGCGCGAAGGGGTACATGCGGGCATCGAGTACGCATTGTGGAACTTCATTCCCCCCTCAGCTAGAGCATCAATATTCGGGGTCTGGATGTCCTCAGCGCCGTAGCAGCTGACCCACTCCTTACCCAGGTCATCCACCATGATGAATAGAATATTTGGCTTCGACAGGCTCACCACAGGTGGCTGGGCAGCGGCCTTTCCCGCGGCCAGTAATGAAGAGGCTATGCCGAGCAGTATTATCAAAATTGAAAGATTGCGGGTTTTGTAATTACTCATTTTTCGTTTCCTTTTTTTAAAATCATTATTTGTGGTTTTGCTGAGCTCTCTCATGAATCATCCGACATCCCGCCGCGCGGTGGATTGCCCCGTTCGCGGTAAACGCCCTCATGACGGTCACCACATCGCCGGCACCGCGATCTGCGCTGCGGTTCGCTTATATTTCTGAAAATGTTGCACAAAATACAAGAAATGCAGTTGCAAACACTATCATCGATACTCCCATTACAATGTATAATTTAGCGATAGTGTTGTTTGGTTTAATCTTGTTGCTAAAATTGTAATCATTGATTCCTCTGATTACTTTTTTCAGAAGTTGAGTGTCTTTGGATTTGTTCAGCTTTAGCTGCCCCCACGCAGCCCATGATAGAATGTTCACATGTAGCTCAGCCTCCTTTTCCGTTAAAGCAACAACGGATAAGGACCCCTCGGATAAGCGCTCCTCAAAGCGGATGTTACTTTTGTTGAGTGAAAAATGAAGTGCTTTCCTAAAGGACTCATCATGAATACCGATAAGGAGATATCCCTTCGCTTGAATCCAGAAGACGGCTAGAATACAAATAAACATGAACCAATTTGCCCATGTCATGAAAGGGAAACCGCCGGGTTCAGACGGCCCCACTATTTTCGAAAAACCGATGAAATCCGGTAAGATCGCCAGGGCTAGAGCACCACAGAAAAATCGGGATGAAATTAATAATGGTCTCTTCTTCGTAACCAACGTGATGCCGATAAAAAGGCAAAATGATGCGAAAAGGATAGCGCTTAATGCGTGGTTGATATAAATTTCCATATTTTTATTTTTGTTAGTTTCGTTGATTTCTCTGTGAGTAGTTGTGCCGTTTTGATGTCATTGCGGGAATGGACGGTTAACTGTCCGCTTCACGCATATTGGCCGTCATGAAGTATGAACATATACTGGTGGGAGGTCGTTCCGGCAGTGGCCTCGATAATAAATTCCAGCTGAGTGCCTTTGAAGGGGCCGTGATCAACATCTGTTCGTTTCTTTTTGAACTCGGAAGCACGGCCCTGTTGTTTCATTGGGTCTTCAAACCTTATCCCCTCTGGTCATAGTCTTTAGTTGCGGGGCCGGCATCTTATTTGCTCCAAGAGAGGAGTTTGATTTTGTCAACGGGCAGGACTTCCCCACCAGACGTAGCCGTTTCGATAACAATATACGACTCGTAGAAATATATTGCGGTCAACTCCACTGGTGTGGGGCCGGTCTCCCAG
>Ga0115008_10000493_pt1 | contig 29522 bp, 24 predicted proteins | sample FraStrMetagenome_FD_87164 | JGI IMG/M metagenome (GOLD analysis project Ga0115008, IMG submission 87164) | Marine eukaryotic phytoplankton communities from Arctic Ocean - Fram Strait ARC3M Metagenome | ecosystem: Environmental > Aquatic > Marine > Oceanic | place: Fram Strait | collected... | reverse complement strand
TTTTGCATATTTAGCCGAGACCCTGAATTAATCATGAAGCAGATTAAATCCGTATTTACTGTTAAAAGTGAAGGGCCCCCTGAATACTACCTAGGGAACGATTTTAAGAAAGATCGGAAAGGTCGATGGTGTATAGCCTGCAAGACCTACATCAAGGAGGGTACTCGTTCGAATTACATATTGAATACGAACACTATATTCGTAATCCTTTGTCACTATGGGAGGTTACTTGTCCAGGTCCGTTGTAATATCTCCCCGGAGGCTACATTCCATTTGGTCAATTGATACTTCATCTCCTGGCGATATCGGGTTGCCTCTGATCGAACGCTGATAAGCTTTATAGTTGCATCTTCTTCTTTGTTTTCCCAGTAGGCATGACTCGTAAATTGGCACTTTGATTCTTTTGAATAGTTGAGGTAAACCGAATTGGGTGGGCTTTTTGATCATAAGATGCATGGAAAGGTGGCTAAGGCGGTAGTGGCCGTCGAGAAGCTCTTGCTGATGCGGGGTGAGGTTGCTTTGTTTCGTAACAGTTGACAAAATTGAAGATTGGACGATCGGTTCGATGTCCATTGTCGGTACTTTCGACTGTCTGTCGTGTACAATTGTTTTGGAGTGTGTTTACCATCTGAGTATCGATGTGTTCGATCCGATGCTGAAACTAGATGCGTTGTCGTCTTCGGGTGGCAACTCGAGGTTTAGTTGTTGAGGCGAAAGGAGCCGAAGAGGAAGACGAGGTACGTATATTGCTGTTATGATGATGTTGATAGCATTCCCAAAATCATCTGTGGTGATCCACTTAACTTTGCCTTTGCTTTTGGCAGGTAGATGGGCCCCAATGCCTGTAATCTTGAACTTTTTCAACGATTCGGGTGTGGTTATGAAGTCTCCTTCATAGTTCGTGTAGCAACCACTTGCACCACTATCTGTGATCACAGGATCCATGTTGTTGAATATGAAACATGTGCTGGGGATGTTCGGATAAGTCTAAGGTAGCTTTAAATAAGACGGTAGCACGACTTAGCTTCAGGCATAACTTTGCCAATCTTGCCCAGCCTGTTATCATTTTCGTTCTGCTGAGATGATCGTTAGGCTCTTTGGAAGCTAGCTTTTCATAGTCGTGCTTCTGAGCTTTGTTGTGTTTTTGCTATAGGAACTTGCATTTGCCACTTTCGTGTGAACTGTTCCATTTGTGATGAGAACAGTAGTAATGTGTTTTACCATTTCAGACGCGTTGTGTAGGTTCATTCCCTTTACGCTCAGGCCACAATTTTCTGTTTGTCGGTAAGTTAGGGTTAGGGCTGTCGAATGGTTTGCTGGTAGTTGCAGTACTAGGAACGTCGTTTTTGGTCGCATACCACTTCTTGAACTCTGATATTAGTTCTGGGTATTTTGAGTTCATCTGGATCAGTCGAGGCTTCATAGGACCATAGTTGTGTCTTCTTGAGCTCCAAGTATTTGGTAGAGGCTGCCAGTAGGAGTCCAGAAAGATCGTATGTAGATCTCATAGTTGAGTCACAACAAGTTGTCTTGTATTCGTTATGCTTTGTCTGAATCTTGTATGACATTCGTTGGCAGTGAGGTCGTAATTCTCCATTGACAATAGGCTGAAAGTTTTGAGTTGTTGATCTACGTATTCCGTCACATTGCCGCCAAAGTCATGTAATTTTCGAGTTTGATACTCTAATGCAAGTATATGAGTGTCACGCTGCTTCATGGAAATACGTGCGCAAATAAGTTGTAGTAGAATCATTCCAGAGTATAATCCGTCTCGCTTTGCTTCGCGCCGCGCTGGACCGAGATTGGATAGAAAATCTAATGAGCAACTAGCCATAATAGAGTCGTAGAAATGAGAGTCGTCTTCTGTAGAGATGCGATTAGCCTCGAGTGCATCTAGGATATGTTTGCGTGTGATCGAGTTGTATGAATCTAAGAAAGAAGTTCGTGTTCCATTTAATGCCACTGTCATCATGCCACTACCAGCGCTATAGTTGGCTGATACGTGACCGAATGCCAAGTCGAGGAAGGATGGGAGCTCTTGGGAGGATCCATTGTAGTTTGATGTAAAGGCTTTTCTTTTTGCTTCGCGTAACTTTGGGACCAATGATTCTGCTCGGTGGTGTTGAATTATTGATGTCGCGATGGAGTCTGGTCTACATTCCTTCTGCGATGGGATCTAGGTCGATCAAAAAATGAGTTTGGTATACCAAGCAGATCAATTTCGTCATCGTTGTTAGTCGTGACGTTTTCGTTTTCCTCTTCCTTACTTTCTTCTTTCCCGCTTCCGAAGCATCCGGACAAATTCATTGTGTTTCGCAGATTAAATATACCTTTGTAAAGAGTATACTTAACACGTTAACTTGGGTTTAAAAAGTCCAAGCACAAAGGGATATTGCAGCTTGCAGCTACAACGACTCTTCGACGTCACTACATATGTGCAGCAACCAAACACCACTAGTTACGCCGTCGTGTTTTCAGAAAAAATACTTTTACTTTCATCAGAGAAATGGAACAAACCTGTGGGAATGACCCTTCATTTTACAACTAGCTTGCAAAAAGTTTGAAGGAGAGCCGCCGGTAAGTTAGGATGGTGATACTGTCATCTTTATTCAATCTCATTGATGTAGATTTCTACTTCGAAATCAGTATAGCATTTTTTCTCTTCGTTCGTCCAAAATTGCTCACCGAACCAAAAACTTCAAAAAGCCTATCAGGAAAGATCAAAAGCGCAGAAGCTTTTCAATAAGGTTAAAATAATTTTCGAAATATCGCAAGATTTTCCAATCGAGTTTACAGGTCAGAAGGTCGCTAAAGATTTTTTGATATAAACTAAAACAGATTCCGAACTATAAATGGGAAACGTTGAAAGTTTGCGGCTCCTTGAGCATTTGGATGCAAGTCACAATAATACATCTTTTGTAACACTGAAGAGCTTAGTTCCCTACAACATTTTTAAATTACCGTACTTGTGGGAATTTCGGATACATAATTGTCTCAAATCCTACTCGTATATAGAGAGTAAAAAAATAGAAAATACCGTTAGTTTACGAGTTGAACCAAATAATTTAGCCATCTTGACTGTAAGAGCGTTCGTGCACACACGTTACCAGATTCATCATTATTTCACACCAACGGTTCAACGAGCACATGACATGGATCTCAACAATCATCTCCGCAATAAAATATAACTAACAGCCGATCATCATCTTAAGAAATAAATCGCCATGAAGTTTCGAAGGGTAGTAGCAGCAACTGCCAATGAGGGCAGCAACAGCAACAGCAACAGCAATGGCCAAGAACATACGAATGCCGTCATCGAAAAGAAACGAGAATTTTCATCGACGAACAGCAAGCTTGAAATTCCAAAATTAATCAAAAAGACCAAACCCTCGCCATCCGCACCGAAACGAAAGCCTTCTCCGTTACGAGATTGTAACATGCAAACGGAGAAAGAGGAATCTGGTACAATAACAAGCAATAACAAGAGGTTGGTGCAGGATAAAAAGGCGCTGCCATACCAGTTCGAGTATCCAACCGATGTTCCTCAACCGTCATCTGAAATGCTGGAGACCCTGTACAAATCCGGCAAAGAAGCGGGAGTTTTATCTAAAAAGTTTACTTCTGAGCATCTACCGCTGGAGTATGTGCTGTTCAGTGCCGTGTGTGAGATGGAAGATGATGCGCTTCGTCGTAAGTTGTTAAAGGCGAAGGCGTTTTTGAAGAAGTTAAATGAGTTGTCGAAGAGAGACGAAAGCGTGCAGATTGAGGAGGCGGAGGAAGGTACAAAGAATATTATTCATCAGCTCGAAATTGCTCGATCTGCTCTGCGTAAAGTTGAACGTGTGGGTAATGCTGCTGTGAGGAAATCCAGACGGTTACGTGAGGAACATCTGGAAGATGAAATAGTGGAGAGGAAACAGGCTGAGAAAGAGAAAAGAGTAATAAATAGGATGCTACGGGCGGAAGCGAAGAAAAAGGCAAAGAAAGAACGTGAGCAGCGCCGTAAGGAAAAAATATTAGCTATGAAGAAGGTACATCCGAAGAATGTGGAGGCGTGGAGGGATATCATGGTTTTACAAACTACCCTCAACAAATTGAAGAAAGAAGAGCGAGATTGGAAAAAGACTGAGATTGAACTCGAGTCATACGATAAAAAACTTGATAAATTAGAAGCCGAACTTCAAACGAGAAGTCGTCGATCAAGCGTGATTGCATTGCAAAGCGTTGGTGAAGAAGAAGCTGCTGACTTTGAACCAATGTTGGATGTTGAAAGTCTTGTCAAGAACACGATTGAAGATATTACCTTGTCAGCCGACCGCATAAATCAAGCGTTGCGGTCAGTCAAAGAGCTCATGAATGAAGCAGATGAAATCAAGAGAGAGCTTTACCGGAAATATACACATCACTTTCAATTCAAAGATTATTTTGAAAATGGTAATAAAGGTGTCGGTAAAACGAGAGAAGACGTATTTGCATTTATGTCACAAGAGCACTCTTCTGAGTAACTCGTACAAAAATTTATTTATTACTGAATTAGAAAATTGGAATTCCATGAGCGTGATAATGTCCAATGCCAATTTATTTATTTTTCTCGTCGCGAAATGTAGAATCGATATGAACTCAATTAAGATTATTCAAGCAGAACACTGTGCTCCAAAACTCTTTATCGATCTGTTTGGATGAGGTCCTGGCTTATTGGGTAAAGCCAATGTCTTGTTACCTAATTTTTCAGCAAGGAATAAAATTGCTTCTTCCAGTTGCTTGTCAACCCCATGATAAGTGGAATAGGGCTCGTTGTCTACGATGATATCTGCAATAACGCCCATCTGTTCAATTCCTGTACCCCAACCCCACTCATTGTTGTATGTTCCTACTTCAGGAGCAGTGGCAATTCCCCCATCAACCAAATGGTTATCGCTACTTAGCCAAATACCACCTCCCCATGTTCGGGTCCCTATCAAAGTCCCTAAACCCAATGTTTTCATTCCTCTTGAGAAGGACTCGCCATCACTAGAAGTCTTTTCATCAATAAGAACTACGACTTTACCTCTGAAGGACATTTGCTCACCCCATCCAAGACCTCCATCAGTTATATTGGTTGCTCGTCCTTGGAAGAAAACCCACGCTTTTCTTGATAGTGTATCCAATAACCACGAGTCAATATTTCCGCCGTGATTATGTCGAACATCAATTACTAATGCGTCCGCATTATGATAGGGGTAGAAAGTTCTTGAAAAATCATTAATATCGCTTCTGCCCATTGCTCGTAAATGCGTATAGCCTACCGTGAATCCTATCTCTTTTGCCTTTTGCTCGGCTAAGACCTTAGTTTTATATTCCCAAGCTCGGTAGCGTAGGTCTGCTGCCGCATCTTGATCGATTGGTACAACAATTAGATGTTCTTCTTCATTTGCACCTGATCTTAGTACCTGTAATAAAACACTTTCACCAGCACTTCCTCTCAAAAAATAACCTAATGAAGGAGCGCTCAGTACATGTTCTCCATTTATATGCGTAATGATATCCCCTTCGACCAAACCTTTTTGACCTGTCACCGATAAAGTTTTGTCAGACAAAGGAGAAACAATTTCACGCCCATTAATGTTATCAAAGTCCGGGTTCGGTAGAAACACTTTCGTTATTTGATAACCTTCGGAAGTTCTAGACACCGAAGCTCCAAGCGAACCTATTCTGTGAAGTGACTCAGAACCATCTATGCTTGGAATTGCTGCATTGTATTCACCCCCTTCCGTGAAAAAAAATAGAATAGTGAGTACTTCGATATTCAAAGACCGGCATACATTAAAACTACCATCAAAGGACTTACCGTAAACGAAAACATGCAATGCCGAAAGTTCGGATGACATGTAGCGTAAGACATCATCGAGATCTTCACGCTTAGCACAGCGCTTTACCAGTGGAAAGTATCTATAGTATATATTAGGCCAGTCGACGCCGTGCATGTTCTTATCGTAGAAGTAATCACGTAGTAGCCGCCACGCATCAGTGTACATCTGCATGTATTCCAATTGCGGTTGTATATGCAAAGCCAAGTTCGCTGTATGGGCGTAGTAGGGTTGGCTTCCTTCACTAAGTTTCATCACTTCTTCAAGAGAGTTTTCGTATACGAACAGTTTATCATTTTTGATAAGGTAGAAGTAAGCTCGATTATTAGTCACGCCTGCATATTCAACTCCGTCGAGGGATGCAATAGGGACTTCAATTGGCAGACTACCGGGGATCTTTTCAAACCAAGCAATGATCATGGCGTTTCCACCTTGGACTGTTCCCAATAAAATCAATCCTGAATTTGCTGTTAAAATCTTAAAATGATTTCCACTTGGAATAAAACTCAACCGATAGGAGCGCTGTACTAAGTTGCTCAATTCGAATACTAATGGTGATGTTTCGACCAATTCTGTACCTTCAGAATTCTCTTCGGCTAAGTTTTTATTGAGTTCAGGAATAGTTACCATTAAATCAGGGTTGCTCGTAAGCGGTAGAGCGTATACAGATAAAGGTTTCTGAAAATGCGGCATTGGAGCACGTGTCCCCCAAGGTGATGATACATCATTTACGATATCTTGATCAGAGAAAAAGTACATTGTATCTTCGCTTAGAAAGACATCGACAGTATTGTAGTTATCACTTGTTGCTTGTACCATGTCTACTTCTATACTTCCATCTGATTTTGTCAGCTTGGCGAGTGTGACAATCACAAAACTGTTTTTCGCCGCATGCGTGATTGCCAAAAGATCACCATTCACGTGAAGTTCGAGCCCATAAATCGCCGCCACTGGACTGCCAAGATTGTTAACTTTTGGCAGAACTGAATGTAATACGGTTCCATTTACGATTCCCTGCAAATCCATGACATGAACGTCCCCATTCGTATCAGTCCATGCAACAAGCAGGTTACAAAATGCTATCATTTCCACATTAACGGAGGTAATATTTGTCAAAATTGGAATTGGTTCAGGTTCTGCGACTGAAAAGGATGGCCCCGATGTTTCGAGCAAATACCAGGCGTGACTTCCCATATTAGAATGGTCAGTGGCAAGGGCAAGAACGAGGTCAGGTGACACATAACCTGACCAAAGTATTCTTGTAAACCCACCCATCCTACTCCCAGGTCCAACTTTCTCTCTCCTACTTTGATAAGGGGAAGACGCGTCAGAAATTGTTGGAACAGAGAAAAGCTGACCTCTGAGTGTCAGAAGACTGTTAATCTGCCCATATTGCGTATTAATAACATCAACTGAGGTCATATGACGCAGTAGATTGACAGGGATAATTCTCTCTTGTAAATTATTGAAATCGGATCGAATATTTATCCTTATTGGTTCTAAAGACTCTATATCAATAAGATGTTGGTTGACAATGTGATCCTTTTTCAAGAAAAATAAGTCAGCGCCGACGCGCAAAACGACATTTCCTAAATGTAAAGAACATACAAAAGCAAGAAAAAGAAAGAATGAAATATGCATTGCAATATATGAAATAAAATCTAGAAAATTTATCAAAATGTGTAAATTTACCTTGAATATCGTCAAATGCAAGGTCTGCAACTCCTATACCGTCACAAACATTTGTCAGCTTTGCAAATGGTTTATCGACCTTACTTAACTTGTCATCGAGGCTCATTGCAAACAAGTTCGTGATAACTGGAGTTGGGCCATTACTTCCATCACTGCGGTCTGAAAGAAATAGAAGATAGTTTTCATTTTGACCAAATGAAGCAAATCGGGGAGCGCGGGATGTTCCATTGTAGGCACCTGATATTTTTGTCGATTTATCGTCACCCTCACAATAAACCCAAATATTTTCCGCTGTGCCACCGACATACCTGATAGTATTACTTGACTGTTTATATCTGACGAAATATGTGCACATGTTATCATCTTGAACAACTTGTGCAGCGTCAGTGGCTTGCGCTAGCTCGATTGGAGTAACAGCACCAATATTCTCTCCTGATATCTTAACTTTGTACAACCTCATGTCTTCCATCCCAACCTCGTTGGAAAATGCCGAAAACATAACTTCATCATCATTCAACCATTGAATAACATGAATTGCCCCATAGGTCGAATCAAAATAAGTTACCCTGAGAGCTGGTGTATTTCCTCTCAAGTCGGCGACGTAGACATCTCTAACTCCACTATAAGTAGCAGTGTAAGCGACCAAATACTTTCGGACTTTAGGAGTCAAGACATTACCTTGCGTGGAAGTAATTCTTGCAGCGTTAAAAGATCTGGAAGATTGAAAATTTGCTATGTTTGTCGCATAAACATCTCCTTCAGAAACAAATACCAATGTATCATTGTAAACATCTGGCTGAGTCAAATAACCAACATTCCCTTCGCTACTACCAAACCTTGGTGAAGCAAATATCCCGTCAAATTCCCTATCACTAGACCAAGGGTGTCCAGATAACGTCCCTCCCCCGGTTGAATTACTATCTTGAGAAGGTTCGGCACTTACCGAAGGTAATCCCGACGAATGACCCGTAGACGTTTGATAGGTAAAGAACACCAACATGGAAATGCCTAATAAAAATACAGCCAACTTCAGTAAAATTTTATTCTGGTAGGCGAATTGATCCGAAACCGCAAGAATCGATCGATCGAGTTCGATGGAAACATCCATTGGATCGCCTTCATCTCCCTCGTCGTCATTCCCGCCAGGACTGGATATGCTGTTGTTGCCCGCTTCGGGGATAGGACCGTATCCGCCATGCCTATTTGGATTCCCCATTGTTCCGTTGTTGCCACTCGAACGTTCTACGTCGTCCTGGTACCTTTCCATTGTCGATTGATTGTATTATCAATATGGTGGTACCGACCGGAGATTGTTGTTTTCGATTGGAAACGCACAGACATGCCACGCGCCTAAAAAATGTGCCAAATATCTTTAGTTTTTCTCTCCTAATTTGTGAGTACTTCGTAGAAATCTACTGATGCTACTCTTTAACTAGAACTACCAGTAGTACAGCGTAATGATTTGTATTTGGTAATCGGAAGTATCTTAAAATCTTCTCGCACAGTTATCGAATAACTGCTTTAAGATAATTCTTGAACCTATCAGGATTATGTAATGGAGTACAGTCGCGGCACTACCGGTAAGAACATTGCTTCGCTTAAGTGTTCTGTGTTGACAATTTCTCTGGTACTTCCGAAATTTGAAGCACAAGCGTGTAGGCACGACGATAAATTATTATCGTATCCAAGAAGCAATGAACATACCACAATAGTAAACTAGATACGTGTAACTAGTAATTATAATGGTGGGGATCATGCCTCTGATCCGTATTCCTTCTGGAAAAAGAAAAAGAAGCCTAACGACAAATTTCATTTATCTTTTATACAGAATGTATTAACATGAAAAATCTTTCAAACAATACTTTTTACATGTGAATCGCATTTAACTACTTCCATGCTGGTATCGATCCATTCGATGACCGACGATCGCGTTCCCTTGTGAGCATGCGAATTTGCTCTCTAAGTATTTCAATTCTTTTCCCTGCTTCCTCCTTTTCTCGGCACCGACCCCATGCGTTGATAACTGCAATGTAGAGAACCTTATCTGGTTTTAAATTTTCGTTGCCTTCTTCGTAGAGGCGTTCCATATGTCTTAGTATCTGTTCAGCTCTATAAGGCGCACAATCTTCTCCAGACCGGGCCCACGCATTTATGACAGAACTGTAGCTCACTGTAGATGGTCTCACATCTGTATTTTTCCCTTGTTGATACAAATTTTCCATGTGATTCAGTATCTCCTCTGCTCGTCTTGCAGCGCCTTCTTCGCCACTCAAAGCCCAAGCATTTAGGACAATGTCGTAAGTCTGCTCGTTTGGTTTTAATTCAGTACAACCAGCGCGATACAAATCTTGCATGCGGTTGAGTAATTCTTCTGCATGAACAGCAGATCCACGTTCGCCCGCTTTTGCCCAAGCATCAATAACCGAATTATAAGTCACAACATCTGGTTTCACATCTGCGTTACCTTGCTCGTATAGTTCCTGCATTCTCCTTAGTAATGCCTCTGCTTTCTCCGCTCTGCCCTTGTCTCGGCTTTTCCCGTGAGCTGTTATAACGGCATTATAGGTGATAACATTGGGTTTCACATCAACGTCGCCCTTCTGGTACATCGTTTCCATACGATTAAGAAGCTCTTGTGCACGTTCTGCTGCTCCCGGTTCACCAGATTTGGCAAAAGCATGTAATACGGCACCATATGTACGAACATTTGGCTTAACGTCATAATCGCCATTCTTGTACCTCGTTTCCATATAATTAAGCAGCGTTTCAGCTCTAGTTGCACGCCCATCATCATGACTCCGAGACCATGCTCCAATAACCGTAGTGTACATCCTCGCATCAGGTTTCGAAAGAATTATCCTCGCATCGTACAAGGCAGTCATACGGTGCAACAGGGCTTCGGCCCTTTCTGCTGAACCTCTTTCTCCACGTCGTGCCCATGCATTTATAGCAATTCCAAAACTGCTTATATCTGGCATAGCTTTACATTCGCCTTGAATAAACTTCGATATAGTTCGCAACAACTTATCTTCCACTTTGAAGCACGAGTTCTTTTTACATCCCTTCGCGATAGCGTTGAGGATCTTATTCAGCTTAATATTTTCTTGCAAATTCCATTGATAAACTCGATAAGGGTCATAAGTATATTGTGGGAATGCATTTGGGGCACTTCCTTGACGATATTCATTTAATTTCGAATCGTTTTGTCCCTTACTGTTCCTTTTGATGTTATTTGATGACAACCCACTATTGACGTAAGGAAAAGGCGGCATCGCACTATTTGGTGGTGGAGGCAAAGCGCAATTCAGCGGAGTAGATTGATTTGTATACAACGACATTCCTGTTAGAGATAGTCGGAGGTGATTTTGTTGAAAATGATGCGGAGGTGTCACACTTTGATTATCATTATTCGAACTGGATCGCGTAATTGGGGCACCCATGGCTGGTAAAATAGGTGAAAATACTGAATTCGTTGGAGTATTAAGTATTGATGATTGGTTGTTCGTTATGGGGTTATGAATTCGTGGAGATCCAATCGGTCGAGACTTCGGAGAATGCGCAAAATTATTGTAATTGTGCGTATTCGATGCGCTAAACCTTCGATTTCTTCCTTCTAAATTTGATCTACTTATGTCTTGGGGACTCGGCAGAGCATGACTGCCAATCGACGATAAAGACTCCCGGTTATATTGCGAATAAGATGAGGGTAACGGGCTATGAGGATACTGTAAAAAGTCTTGGTTACTGCTATTTGACAGAGACCGTGAATATGCTGGACTACCTGGTTCATTTTGTCTCACGGAGGGAAGAAAAAATCTTGACGAATCTTGTGATGGAAGATTTATTTTCACAATCCCATCATCCGGCGAAGGTGTCGAGGACGAGTCCAAAGGCGTGGTTGTCAAGCCTGGAGATGCCTCACGCAAAATAAAGGACGAACCAGTACTTGCATGTGGATGAAAAGACTGCGCATTTGGATCCATAACGGCAGTGGAACGTGGAATGGGGGATAAATATTCAAACCCTTTGCTCGGCAACATGGTTTCTTTTGCGCTACTTCCTTCTTCCATTCTGGTAGCTCAGATTTTTGTCGTTATCGGTGCGGTGTGCGGTGACGGTGTGACACACTACCGGACCAGCTTTTCTGGTTCTTAATCTCGCCAAACAGGACCCGGAGCTAAAGTTATCAAATGCGAAGTTCCAGCCGAGCCGTAAGGATACCGGATACGGATGAGTTGCCTTAACGCTGACCCTTCTTGGTAATCATGCACCAAACAGCGACGATAACTATTTGGCTATGCGGTGGTGGTATATGACTCTCTCGTAGCACGATGAGTGCATGGCATAAAGTTGTATTAACGATGATAATGATGGTGATGGAATCTGTTTCAATCCATACACGTCGAAGAGAAGCGCCTTTTCAATATTTTTTTGGTGTGGCTTGCTTGATGATTGATGATGATGAACGATGTTTCCTCCAAAGGGGGAGTTTTAAATTTCGCATGAGGAGTCGAAGTGTTATTGCGTTTTACATGAGTTCGCATATAATTCTGCTTTAAGTCCCCTCGTACAATTCCGGTACTAATACATATTTTAGGTAATGCGAGTACGAGTATATTTTTGGTGTCAACTTGGAACTTGGCCTTTTTTGTGACTTTTGCGATACCGGTATTTGAAGCCGGAACATTTTTTGTTCCGAGGAGCAAAAAGATTACGAGACAAAAATCCACCTATCTTTATGTTGCTCGTAGATTTTGTATAATTTTGCCATCAAAACTATATCGCCATACATTGTGGACCTCGTTCATGAATCCTTGACCTGCAAGCAGGTGGGAATGGTGAGGACAATTTATTTTAAAATTCTTTTCTATGCACTAGTGTCAAAATCTTATATCATTTCTTCGGTGCTGGTTTGATAGTAAAACGTTACTTGACTTGACATCATCATTTGGTAGAGGAAGGAGGATAATAATTTTGACTCTTATCAGATTTTTTCGCCATGTCAGCTCATCATGCAAGTAGTGGGGGGTATAATCATCATCAAATTGCTTCTCAAGTTGACCTTACGAATGCCGATGAACCTAAAACTTATTATGCCGCAGACTTTATGCCAAGTAACGAGTCCTATTATGGTTGCGTAAATTGTGGTGACGAGTCTGTTGATCAGAAGAGGCCATCGCTTTTCGAATTGCGTCGTTTACGAAAAGATTCCTCTCAGTCGAGCGTGACAGTCGGGACATCGTTCATACCGAGTGATGTCAACTTTCCAACAAAGCACGGACTTCGCTCGACTTGTTTATCGTTTAAACCAAATTCACCGTCCTTGAAGTCCCTTAACGATACATTGAAAGTTCAATGCGTAACTGGTTTAAATAACGGCACATTATGTGTTCATGATTTGAGTATTCCCATGTCTGACGATGAAAATGAGATAAGCGTTGCATCAATGTCTTTATATCCAACAAAAAGTTCGCGACCTGCTACTGTCGTTGCCTGGCGTCCAAAACTTGAGAGCCATGCAGTGATAGGGTTAAGTACACACCGTAAATTGGGAAGAGGCGATCGAGAATTTTGTTGCTTGTTGTGGGACGTTGAAGCACAACGGCCATCAAGGATATCATCTAAAATCTCTAGCACAAACATATACAACGGCCAAACCCCCCTACATCGATTTTCAAATAATACGAGTGTATCGTCGTTGTCTTGGAGTAATAAAGAAGGAAACACGCTTCTTGTTGGCACCTACCAAAAAATACATATTTATGATATACGTTTGGCCGGTACAAATACTCCCCCTTCTTCAAAATCTGTGCACAACAACTTTGTGCGGGGAATCGAAATGGATCCTTTTCATGAGCATATATTTTCTACATTCACAAACGGGCTAGACGACGTCAAGGTATGGGATATAAGGCGGAAAGACTCTGCATTACATGGTATAAAACCAAGCAAGGCTGTATCTACAATAAAATGGTCCACTAATACAGGCTGTCTTGCAGTGGTATCGAGCGATACTGTACGAAGTTACGATACCTTATCAAATCGCCCTATCTTGACAAATATTTCGCACTCCTCAAGTGACATATCTTGCATAGCATTTCAGCCTCGACGATCGGAAGAAAAGTTTGGCCATAGTAACAGCTTGAAACACCCACGACGTATGCTTACTGTTTCTTTTAATGGTGATGTAAGAACAATACCAGAAATTCTAAACGCTCCCATGTCTATAAGTTTACGAGATGGAACGTTGGCAAGCTCGTTTGGAAATTCATTTTGGATTAATCGTAGTAAGAAAAATAACACTGCAAATGATGATTCACGTGACATAGTTAATGCTGATAATTCGAAGATTACTTTGGCAAGTCCTTCAAGTATGATAGGCGAAGATATTTCAGAAACAATGATGCGAAGAGCAAAATACCTACACATCAATTCACATCCAACACGACCTGCTCGATATCTAGAAATATTGTCAGGCGAAATTGACTATGTAGCGATCAAGGATGAGGACATTGATGCTCTGCAACTTTGGAGGCTATGGAGTTGGATTGAGAGGGTTGAGCAGTTTATCGATGAATATTTCAACAACAAAAGTGATACGAATAGAAATACACTGTGGTCTTCATTAAGTTTAGTGACCTCCGGCGCGTTGAAGCTTTTTAAAGAAGCAGAAGAAGTGAGCGGAGAACGTATTTCTGCTTTACTTGATTGCGTCCAATATGAAAGCAAAGTTAGAGCGAAAGTTCTTTCTGCGTGTGGTTGGATTACATCTAAAAATATTACTTGTAGCTCTACTGCAAATGTAAGGTTACCTAAATTTGAGAGAAAAGCAGCATTACATGTTTTTAAGGGTGATTTAGAGGTCTCAGTTCAATGCCTTCAAAAAGGCGCCGACGCCTTAATTGAATCAAGTGACATCGAAACCGATCGATATTATGCAGAAGTAATTCATCTTGTTGCTATGTGTATTGCTGGTTTTAATGCGAAGTCTACTGTGTGGCGTGATGCATGTAAATCTCTTTTGAAGCGTATCGACTTCATTGATAAGAGCAAATCGTTGAACGTGTGTTACTTGCGTGCAGCATGCATATTTTTATGTAATATTGGTCAAGAAGCTTTCATCAGCTCTGTTTTGTTAGATTACTCTCTGAGGCTGACGGACAGGGTTGCATTTGGTTGTCTTTTTCTGCCTGACAACGAACTGTTTTCTTTCTTGGAAACAAGCACAAAACGATGTATTGATGAAGGAAATCTTGAAGGAGTTGCATTGACTGGATTAGGAGGGAGACTTTCGGTGAGACTGTTACAGTCTTACCTTGATCGCACCGGGGATATTCAAACAATAGCGTTAATCTGCACTAGAGTATTGCCAGAGGATTGGGCATATGATAAGGAGACTTGCTCAGAATGGTTACAAAGCTACAGGGACCTCTTGAACTCTTGGCAGATGTGGCACAGCCGCTCAAGGTTCGATGTTGGTCGGGCAACTTATCTACGAACATTACAGAAAAGGTCTAACCAAGAGGACCCAGCTTCGCCACAGCAATCAAGGTCAAGAACATCAAAGGAACCTACGTCGAACCACATACCTCCCCAATTATACGCACGTTGTAATTATTGCAATTCACCACTTAATTTAGAAACACATCGCCGTGGCGATGGTGCAGGAAATTCTTGGTTGAGTAGGCAGAAGCCTGTATTGAATTGTTGTCCACACTGTCGCAAACCGTTGCCAAGATGTGCAATTTGCCTTCTTCCTCTGAGCTGTCCAAATCCATATTTGGAACTAAAGCGGGAGAGAAGTGAATCAATAACAAACAGAGAAAATGACAACTCCGGTTTGTCAAGTTTAATTCCCCCCGCGGAATGGTGGGCGTGGTGTATTAGGTGTAAGCATGGAGGACATTCGCACCATTTGAGAGGTTGGTTTTCTAAGCACAAGGTTTGTCCCGTTAGTGGATGTGATTGTATGTGTGAAAGTGACGTAGTAAGTTCATCGTATATATGTACAGAGGCAAGGTGATTGATAGTCCAACGAAAAACATCTATAGATTATTTGTTTTTGCTTTGCGCCTATTTATTTCTACCATTGAATATTTAGCAGGCTAGAACAACAATACGTCGTGGACAAGATAGGTTACATTTCTCTCTTCCCATGCACTCGGTTTATCATACTGATTTTCTTTGACGATTTATTGAAACTTGATGCTCTCTACCAAAACCAAAAGTGTTGAAACAGTCGAAATAATTTATCATGGTTGTAAGAATCCCTGTGATCGAGAATGCTTTCTCGCCTTGCAAATCTTACACGTTGGACGGTGGAGCACACAAACGACGATTCGATGTTTGAAAGAAAATTCAGGTACTTGTGAAAAGTCGAATGTAAAATCTCCTTTTTTCAAAAAAACAAGGATGCATTCCAAGACTTTCGATTTTGTGTTATAATGACACCATTATCTTAGACATTTCCCAGCCGAACACACACACATTTACCCTGTTGCATTCCGCGATTGCGATATCAAGAATCATTTTTCAGAGCTATTGCCACATTTAGACAGATTGTTGAACTATTTTCCAATCATTGAATCATTTATCTTACTTTCCTTCGATCACGAAACGTTCTCGTTCATACACAAAAATCAAAAATACGATAATGACAATTTCATATGGCAAGCAACCCTACTGGGATGAACGGTATGCTACGTAAGTTTTTGATTTAAATTGAGAAGATAACGATAAGGAAATTGGTGTTTTGAAAAGGCACATCAATGTTCTATTCCTTCATCACTTCAAGGATTTATCACGCAATCTAAGCTCAGATTATACTCTTTCAATTAATATGTTTGGGAATGTGGACACAGGTTTGATGTAATGCTCACATTTGCAACATAGATGCGTATTTCGTCTATGAACATTGTGTCAACTTTAGTCTTGTAAAGAACGACGTCTCTGTCTTGTCAAACGATTTCTTATTTTTGCTACTTTGAAATTTATAAAATAACTTTTTTAATCATTTTTGACAGTGATAAGGACTTTTTTGATTGGTTTCAGAGGTACAGCAACTTGCAAGGATTAATTGAGGAGATTGCTTCTTGTCCAAAGTCAAAATGTCGTGTACTAATACCTGGATGTGGTAATTCAGCCTTGTCGCGCGATATGATACAAGATGGATATGGGAGCGTGAAAAATATTGATTGGAGTCAAGTGTGCATCGATAATATGTCCCGACTTGATCCGAAGGGGGAATATGAGAAGATGGATGCTCGCACCCTAACATTTCGAGATAACTCGTTCGACCTGGTAATCGCCAAAGGCTTAATTGATAGTCTTTCATGTGGAGAGAATTATGTTCAGCATATATCTCAGACGCTTCATGAAATTCATCGAGTTCTGTCGGAAGATGGAACTTTACTCTGTATTTCTTATGCTGCACCAGAACAACGAAGATGGCACTTCGAAGGAGAGCAACCTGGTGAGTTCTCGTGGAGAGTGGAAACATTGACAATTCCAAAACCGACGTTGCCAACAATGGATATCAAAATGAGAGGTGATGATCCGTACGTATTGATCTTTTACTATTCTTCACTTGACTTCTACTTTTTATATACTTATAATTTCTTCTTTGGGAAATAAACTAAACGTTACGCTTTCTTCTCATGTACAGGAACCACCATGTGTACATTTGCCGGAAGAGACTATCGATAGAAGATACAGATGATGTAAAGTCTCCAACAATCACTGAAAGTAAAGAAGATAATAGTGATACTGAAACGGTACCTGACGACAAGAAACCTTGAGCAGCGATGGTCCGCACGTGCTACGGTGGTGGTAACTTCGTTACAGATAAAGTTTAAATCTCACTACATATAAGTACACTTATTAAGTCTTTTATTACAATCAAATCATTTTATGACAATATGAAACAAACTATTAAGGAAATTGCAGTTTATACCACTTTCGAAGGCTTTATCCATCGTTTGACGAACGAGAATACGAAAACGTGCAGGTCAAGTTATTGTCTTACGCCCTTGCTTCCTCAGAAGAATGACTTTTAGAGGCTTCTTGTTGTGATAACGTATTATCTAATTGCCTGTAGACTATTCGTTTCCTAAGGAAGTATGACTGAATCACTCTTTGTACTTTCGTGAATCATCGATGCAATTTTGAGAATTGTACGTTCTTGTCCCTTCGCTGCGACTATCTGAAATGAATTTCCACCTTTACAAGGTACTGCGATTGAAGGTAGGCCAGCAAGGCTAAAAGGTACTGTCATTATATCATTCCCAGTCATCTCTATTGAAGATATCTAAAGAAATATAAATATACCAATTATGCTGATCGTAAAGGTTCAAAATAAAAATATGTGGACTTACGCTGTCACATAGTTTAGGGGGTGATGAAATGACAGTAGGTAAAAGAAGCACATCACAGTGTGCCTTGAATGCTTCATTGAATTCCCTTGATAAATTCGCGCGTAATTTGGAAGCAGCCTCGTAGTAGATATGGACATTATCACCACTAAGTGCAGCGGTACCACCCATTATTCGGCTTTTAACTTCATTACCCAAATATTTCGATCTCACTCTGGAGTACTGCATTTCAAGCGGTGATCTGCCGTCTATTGTAAGAAATTAGAAAACACAGAAGAGTAGGAAAAACCTGATAAAAATCTAACTGACAAACCTTGTCCTTTGTCGCCTTCGAGATACTTCATCCCATATCTTAACCCATCGTATCTCATAAGGTTGCTGCTTGCTTCTATACGTTATTGTTGTCATTGCAAAAAATGTAATTTACTACCTCATCGTTATCAAAGCATGCTATCAAAACCAGCTTACCTGCACAAGCAATGATATAGTATGCAGCTAGTGAATGTTCGATTGTTTGTGATTTTATTATATCATTTGTAATCATTACAATGTCTGCTCCTAGCAACTCCAAGCAATCAGCAGCTTGTTGCCAATCTGACGTTACTAATGCAGGGCATTCTTCAACACTTAGCGCTTCGGCTAAACCTATTCGAAGTCCTGCTATTGAATCACTTGTGCATGATGAGTACGACTTTTTTTCATTGTATGGCATGCTGAAATCATTAGAAATACTGGTTGAGTCAGTAATACTTGGATGTGCCAAATGATCCAATACGATCGACGCACAAGACGGATTTTGCGCGATGATCCCAATTGTATCTAGACTACTTGCGTAAGAAATTACACCGTGTCTTGAAATCAAGCCATACGTTGGTTTCAGCCCTGTTACTTTACACCAGGCTGCAGGTAACCTCACACTTCCCCCGGTATCGGTACCGATGGAGGCTAAAGAAGACCCGTGGGCAACAGCTGCTGCGCCTCCTGATGACGATCCTCCTGCAGCAACTACGTCATCGTTTTCAGTATACAAAGGATTTCGTGTTGGAAGTTGAGATGAGTGAAATCCAAAGGACCCCATCGCAAACTCATCCATATTTGTCTGCCCAATCATAATCGCACCATACTTTCTCACCAGTAACTTTACAATATCACTATCGTATCCAGAAATTAATACATTTTCGCTTATCGAACTCTCTCCGCATCCCAAAATTTTCGACGATGCATGAAACGGCCAGCCTTTAAATGCCATGTTTGCCTTCATACTAATTGGTATACCATCGAGAGGCGATAATGCACATCCTTTTCTAATTCTGTCATCAGATGCATTCGCCTGCTTTCGTAAATTTTCCCATTTTTCGATGTATGTGTAGGCGTTTAGTTTAAGTTCATTATCCCCAAAATGAGCCAAATTATAACAGTGCTCGACCAACTCTAAAGATGTAACCTTACTTTCTCGAAGCAAGCTACAGGCCTTTGACAAGTTAATCTTTTCAAGCAAGTTCGTTCTTGACATGATAATATCTATGTTACATCATAATAACATTCACTCTTGTCCTATCTACGAGTTTGCAAAGTTAGTCCCCTTTTCGATGTTCGAAAGTTGGTTTAACAATATTTTCGTGACAATGGTAAACAGGAAAATTGATGTACCGATAAATAGATACTCTCTACTGTAGACGTCTCTAGAGTCTAGAGATTCGAGGATACTAGTTGCTCTGTGAATAAGAAATACTGGTGTATGTGATGAAATTAGAAATTAGCCTTCTTACTCGAAGAATCATCTCCCTACATACGACATACGAGTACGAGCACATGTACGACTGTACGAGTATCATGTGCTGCTGGATGATGATGATGACAGAAGGATTCATACTCCATTGAAAAATTTACATGATAATTACTTTACATGTACTCGTAACATACATCTTTTCGATTCCAAAAACAAGTTATTTATTTTGGTCTTCCTCAGTTTCTTTCAAAAGATCTCTTTGGAGTATCAGTCAAAATCGAAGGTCGTATGTTACTTTGGGAGAGGATAGAAAAAAATTTCTCTGAAAATGTGGTAAAGCGTTGAAGCTATGTCGCAAACAGAATTTTCATCTGACTGAATGAACAATTCAGTTCTCGATACAGAAAAGTGTTTTGGCGGTAATGAAGCTTTTAGACTAATTCTGATAGTGAGTGATAACGGTATGAAAGATATGGCATTTAATCACATTATTACTTAAAAAATTTCTTTCTTTGTGAGAGCAGCGACAACTGCCTGATGAATAGAAACGTAACAGGAACTAGGAATATCATTACAAATGCACTGTATGCTAACGCAACTCCTGGGCTATTTTTCCAGGATAACACTTGGTAGATGGCGTCATCATCTTCTACTGAATCATCATCCCATGTTACTCCATTTCCAATTCCAGAGAACGAATGAAAGATACTCCAACATAGATATGCAATAGAAAACGAAGCTACCGATCGGATCTGCCTCATCCGCACGGGGATGCATCCTAGCCCAAGAGCATCAAGTAAACAAATTGAAAACAATATACCGTGGTTCCAAATTGTATAAAAGTTGCCTCCTCCCTTATATATGGCGACCCAAAACATGATCACGACAACTGATCCTACCGACATTCCCAATACTGCCAACTCCCATGTCACTTTCGCTAGTAGACTTGCACTTCCGTCTGAATTTTCCACCTTATCAGGCATCGCAGAGCAGATGACCGAGCAAAGAAGAAAGGCATAAGTGACTAACGCAGTCCATCTCGTTAAATAAATAATTGCGTATTCCCGTGCCTCATCTTCAAATACATCACTAACAAATGTTCCCATACATACTGTGAAGACTATACATCTGATGTTACGAGTTGCAGTCCCGGGCGAAAAACATGCCTTGTAATCAATAACATTTTCGGACCACGGGAGACTTTTGGAATACATGTCTTGCATCTTGAGCTCGTCCTTGATATTCGAGCAGCAGCTGCTACAACGTCCCGCATTTATGTTTGCTTCCTTCTCGCGTGATGGCTGCTCTTCGTGGCCGTAATCGATATTCATGTTGTACGATAGAGATTAATTATCAGTGAATCAATCGATGATACTTAAAAGTACTTGATACGAGGGGATCGGTAAATCAGAAAAATCGAGAAAGTGGGAATGGAATTTTTTGACATTATTGTAGATATAGGAAGGTACGTATTAAATAATTAAATTTACATTTATATTAGTTATATTATCAGCTTGAACTTGAACCTTCAAAACAGTCCAAAATTTGCGATTTTGGTGGGGTCATGGTTAGCGGTTAGCACTGCTCGGATCTTCAAATATTGCTTGATATTTAAAGTCTCTAGCTAATTCTCACTCTTCAGAAGTCTAAATAACGCACCTCCTTCCCGACGAAATCCATTCGACATAATATGGCTCGCAGGGATACTGGCGATTCGTTGATCTTTTTGATTGCCGTTTGCCGTTCCCAGCAGCCATCACGTAACAGGCCACCCTTACGAAGTTTCCATTCACAACAAGCTAATATAGATGTACATCATCCTAGGTCGGGGTGACGTAGAGACACCGAAGCTTCACCCTTCACCACACAGACTAGCGACAGCTGACATACTCGTCATCGTTGAAGATGAGAAATGTGACACGTTGGCATTTATTTTTTCCGAAGTTGGATAGATTGTTGGAAGAAATATGAAAGTTAACGTGATTTCAGTAGTCCTATCGGCAATTTTAACAAGAAACGTATGCAACGGTTTCAGTCAGAACTTGAGCCTTCACCCTTCTTTAACGTCGGTAAGCTTTGGGAGATTCGAAAGAGGCGCTAAATTGCCTCCTTCGGCTAGTTCAAGTTCGTTGAATGCTTTCGCGTCTGCAGCGTTAACATTAGAAAAGGATAATAGCACTTGGAGACCCGGTCCTGAGGTCACTTTCGGATCGTCTGGTCTTAGGTTGAACGTTTTTGGAGCTGTGTATGGATTCATCGCAATTTCAACTGGACTTTTATGGTGGGCAGGATTGACCTTGTGTCAGATTCAAAGAAAGCTATTCCCGAAGATAGATTCAGATCGTCGGATACCAATCATACTCGGACATATCTGGGGATCTTTTCTTTTGAAAGTTATGAGATGCATGCCTATCGTGGAAGGAAAAGAAAATTTAGAAGAATTATACGAGCCCGGTACCAAGAAATTAAAGAATTCTGTTATGTTCGTTGCAAACCACTGTAGCTGGATGGATATTCCGTATGTTGCGATGGTCACTGGATGGTGGAACTGCAAAATGATAGCTAAAGCTGAGCTTCTAAAGGTTCCAATTTTGTCCAAGAGCTTGAGTGAATCAGCCCATCTTCTAATTGATCGATCATCAAGAAGGTCACAAATAAAGACCTACAAGGATGCCGTGGGATGGTTAAAGAAAGGAGTAAACCTTTGCACATTTGCTGAAGGTACAAGAAGTACTGATGGTAGATTACAAGAGTTCAAAGGAGGGTGAGTTGTACATTAAATCAAAATTACTAAATATCTTTCTCGTGTCTTAGACTGTCTGCGATTATCTTACACTATTCTTTCTCGTACTTTCAGTGCTTTTAAAATGGCAGAAGCTGTTGACGCACCAATCGTTCCTCTCAGTATACATCAGGCTCATATAGTGAACCCAAAAGAATATGTCTTTCCCTGTAGAAGCTCGAGAAGTGTGAACGGCAAAATAGTGATAGGAAAACCTGTATATCCTAAGGGAAAAACAGACGACGAAGTGATGAAGGAGGTTCGAAATACAATGATTAGAAATTTGCCCGAATCTCAACGTCCTTCGTAACAATGTTCAGCTGCCCATCCTCGGAAAACTTGAGGATTCCACACGTGTAAGTGTTTTGGAAAATGTGTACATCAAATAAATTATCATGAAACATCGAACTTTTCGCACTTTCGATCAAAAATACACGGAAACAAAAGTATGACGCTATATACAATACTTTCCAAAACCTGGAATTAAAATATTTTTCAATGCTGGATCGTTTTTGAGTATTTATGTTCAATAGTGTGTCGAAGACGAATCTTGCGACCAATCGAAAGATGTTTGATGACACAACGATCCTCTAATTATTTATGGCTTATAATTATAATATCTTTGTATCTGTTGTGACAAATATTCACGTGTGAAAATCTGCGACCTGGCACAACATTCATTGTACTGTGAGAAAATAACACCGCAGATTTGATGCAGAGCACAAAAACATTAGTAATAAACATTACAATTCATTCCTTGAACAAACTGTGAAATGATAAGTATTCATCCAAGACTTTTTGTCTTTCTGGTGACATAGGCGATTTCACTCCTCTTTTCATCTTAGCATATGCAACTTTTTGCCGATTCAACCATCCTCGTAATTGTTTTCGCGAAGCCGGCACCCGTATATGTCCGTTTTCCTTCTGAAAGGATAGCAACGATTTTAAATTTTCCATCCAAATTTGTTCGAAGACATTCCACACGAACCCAAGTCTTTCTAATGCTCTTATACGGTCAGGTGTCAAGGACGAAGTTTTACCCTCTTTATATCGTTTATACTCTTTCCTCTGTGCATTCACCCAAAATCCTAAATCAGGTTTTGGTTCGTAATTCAATGGAACTAAACAATCTCCATTCTTTCGCATGTATTCGTTTAATCCTTCATACTTCTTCATCCAATATTCTTCTAATGGGTTCCAAATGAACCCGATTTCATTCAGAGCGTCTATTCGTTCTTTGTTTAAACCTGATGCATGTTCTCCGGTAATGTAGCGTCTATAAAACTGTGCGGATACAAAGAATTTGAATGAAGTGAGATGAAACATGCTGCACATAGTTTAAACTTACAAATCGTTGCTGCACTATCCAATTATATAACGCAGAAAATTTCCCATTGTTCGGCACAAGACAGTGTCCGTTTTCATTACGAAAGGCCCGTAAAGCATCCAACTTTGTTTGAAACGATGTGTCATGAACATCCCAACAAAAATCCATACTATCAAGTTCTTCAATAATATCGGGTGAAAGCTTTCCAGCTTTTCTAGTTATGCGAAGTCGTTGAACCCAATATCCCAGTTGTTTTGAGGTACATTCCAAAGCCGTCTCTCGAGGAACAAGACAATGCCCATGAACTTTTCTAAATTTCCTCAAATCTTTCATCCTTTCATCAAAGAACGTGCTATCATTTCCATTTTCACCTTCGCTAGTACTTTTCTCATTGCTCGCATAACATCGAATGGGCGAAGAAATAGATGATGACGAAAGGTGATGACGTACATCACGAGTTGGACGCAAAATCGAGGAAACGCATGCGAGTAATATGGTTGGATTGCCAATACGGTTAACAGAAACACCTGCTAACTCGTTCGATAAGATTCCTTTCAATCTCAGCCCTGACCGAAACTTGTGCATTGCCAAGCTGTACACGCTCGAGTCTCTCAAATATCGGTGTTTATACCGGTACATGCATATACTCTATAGATACCGACGCTGTTTTTTCGTGCCAAAGAGAGCAGAAGCAGAAGCAACACAAAAGTTTGAAAGTTGAAAGCATTAATTGCAAGGGTGAAAGGATAAAGAGTGAACTGCCATTTCTTGATTGCTGATTACTCACATGCGAAATAACAAATTTAGCCACGCGACCTTTGTCTCTCTTCTAGCCACCGAAAACTTGATTGCGGGTTTACCCTTCAAATCTCAAACCTTCCACAAAAATTGTTCTATTTCACCTGTGTTGGAAGGTTTTCCCGTATTTGCGAACAGAATGGGTAAAGTTGCGAAACGCTCACGGAAGTTTCAAGCAAAGGGTGGTATCAAAGGCGCTCTACAAAAGGGCAGGTCTTTTACCAAGAAGGGAAAACTTGCGCATCGATCGTCTAAGAAGTCGACTGATGATACAAATTCGAATGCGGAAGAAGCAGCCCTGATTGAAGTTCAGGCAACCGCGGCGGCGGCGCAGCAAGAACGTGCCAGTGATGACTTCATTACAGGAAAGCAAAATATTGCCGATTTAAATATGGACGATTTCTTCAATACATTTGATGGCGAGGATGAAGGCAGTTCTGAATCTGACGAAGAATCAATGGACGATGAAGACAATGAAGAAAACGAAGTAAAGGAAGAGTCATTAGATAGTGAAGATTCTAGCACTGAAGACGATAGCGTCGCAGAGAAAAAGCATGCACAGGAAATGGATGAGTTGAAGGCTACAGATCCAGAATTCTATAAATACTTAAAAGATAACGAGGCATCTCTTTTGGAATTTGGCAAAGATGATCTTGAGGGCACCGACGATGAAATGGAGGATACAGATGGAGACACGAAAAAAAGTGTAAATGAGAAAGCGGACATGAAAGGAGAGAAACCAATCACGGTTCCTTTTCTTACGAAGGAACTTTTAGACAAGTTTGAACGAAGTGCGTTTGTTGCTCATGGGATCAAGGGGCTACGAAATCTCGTTTCGGCTTATCGAACCGCATGTCATTTATCTGATCCTAATATCAACAGTGAACATGGAATCAGCTACCAAATTGAAGATTCAGATGTTTATGACAGATTAATGTTGTTAGTTCTTGGTCGAGTTCATGACGAGTTCCGTCACCATCTTTTAGATAGTAATAAGTCAAATACGGATGAGCCCGAAACAGACGTCGAAAACGAACCAATAAATCCAAGAGTTATGGTTAAAGCAAGACGATGGCCAGAGCTGAAGAAGATGTTAGAAGTTTTCTTCCGAAGTACCACGTACCTCTTGAGTGAGGCGAAAGAGCCACAATTACTTCGATTTATTCTCAAGAGCATTGAGAAATTTTTACCATTTGCGACACCTTTCCCGAAAGTTAGCAAAGCCCTACTCAAGCAATTTATATTGCTTTGGCGAGCTCCTTTTGACAACCAAGATGGATATCAAATAGTTCGTCTTCAATCGTTTATTCGTATCCGTCAACTTGCGTTGACACAGCCTTTTCCGTTTATTGAGGATTGTCTCAAATCATTGTACCTCGCTTACGCTAAAAGTGCGAAATTTTCAAGCGAAGCAGCTCTTGCAACTCTTACTTTTATGGGAAACTGCGTTGTGGAGTTGTATAGCCTTGATATTGATCTGTCCTATCAACATGCTTTTGTATACATTCGTCAACTAGCACTTCACTTGAGGACAGCAATATCGAAAAAGACAAAGGAATCCTTTCAAATAATTTATTCATGGCAATATTTAAATTGCTTGAAAGTTTGGACTGCTGTTTTAGCAGCAAATCCTGGTGAAAGTGATGGGCTGAAATCACTTATTTACCCTATCACTGAAATAATTCTGGGAGTGACCAAGTTACTTCCAAACGTGAGGCATTTACCAATTCGTCTTCACTGTGTTCGCTTACTTCAACAACTCGCGGCTTGTTCTGAAACTTTTATCCCCACCACTTCTGTTTTGCTTGATGTTCTCGAGTTAAAGGAATTTAGTATGAAACCGAAAAAGGGTACATCAAATATCCAAGGTATTAGATTACCACTATTGATAAAGCTCCCAAAAAATGATCCGTTGCGGACGATGGATCAACTTGATGCATGCATCAGTGAAACCTTTGTACTTTTGAATAGGGAGATGGACTTGTACAGGTTTTCTGCGGGATTTCCTGAGTTTACCTATAGGATTTGTCAGCGGCTACGGAAGTTTGCTAAAGAAGCTCGAGTGCATAGATGGAAAGCTTATGCGAAAGGGTGCATTGATTTTTGTGAACAGAATGCAAACAAAGCTATTCAAGATCGATCAAAATTGGAAGTGGTTCCAAAGGATGTTAAAAAGTTGGAAATACTTAAACCCGCAAACTTCCCTACCATGAAAGAGAGGTACGATAACGCACTGTCGAAAGAAAAGCGCATGATTGCTGTTACAACCCCAAAGGTGAATGCGACCCCTCAATCTTCAGACGGCAAGAAAAAATCTAGCGGTGCTAAGAAGAGAAAATTTCAGGAAAAGACAGCTGAGAAACCAACTACGAAGGGGCAGAGTGGTACGAAATCTTCACTACGCGAAATTGGTGAAGATACCATGAAAACATTGAAGGATGACGTTGTGGAAGGTATAGATTGGTCAGATGATGAAGACTAAGTGTTGCGTTTTCTTCATCAGCCATGGTATCGCATATGAGTATGAGTTGGTGCAAATTTAGACTACGAGAATGCATCTTTACTGGTTACGTCGTTCATTTCATTCAACCAAAACTTTACGCTTATTAAACTCCTTATGACGGAGTGCCAGGAATTTACTATTTGGCAGTATAAATGCAACTACATGAAGTATATATGAATAGAGACAGTGTATTTGAGAAAGCTTGTAAGCTGAAAAGTCCAGCGTATTATTTGGTCTAGACGACGTTATCCAATCAGTTGATATATAGGCCACGATAGTGTTGACTCACAAAGCTATTAAAAATTAATATCTAACTTTTTCGAATCTATACTTTAATTGTAACTCTTCAAATGTGGACTTCACCAAAACATCAGTATACCGTGACGATTTTGAGAAGAGCAACTACCTATATCTTCCTTTCCTCCAATTCTGGACAAAATGCCGTCTTTTTTTAGACATGAACAGTGACTGCTGAAAAGGGCGAGTTTTAACTTTATAATTATCTATCTGTTACAAGAGTAGATGTCAACTAGAAAAATATTTGGAAAAAAACATATTCACACCATCTAATTACCTATAATTAAGTAACCGTAATATTCTCAGCGGCTACCTATGGCTTACTATTAACCTGTTAGTTGATGACTATTGAATAGTTGAAAAACAGGGTTAAGATTAGGTACAGGACCTCTAGAAAAACAATCAATTTTTCATCTGATGCGTTGCCCAAAACCTATACATTTAACAACACCAGCAAGTCTGCATTAACTCTAGAACCAACCTTTACTCGATCAAATGGTCATGTTACCCATTTTCGATAAGCCAAATTATCCAGAAACTATTTTCCACTATTTTCCATCTAAACGTAAAATAGAGATCTGAATGTTGTAATTTTTGAGAGCATTGGAGGTCAGCATATTTCTAATTTGCGATCACCATAGCCAAATTCCTTTTTCTTTTCTTCAAACAACTTCTTGAGCTCTTCGCAAAATAACAGATGACTACGATCCAATTCCTCTTTGGTTGGTTCGTTGCCCATCATTCCATCAAAGACATTGATTGGTTTACCAAATACAATTGAGGTATCAACTTCAAACGGACACATACTACCCCATAAACCTCTACAAAACGGAATACAAACACCGAAATTTTTCATCAAGAAATGCCGAGCCTTGTAAAATAGTCTTGAGGTCAAAAACATATCGTTACACCCAAAAACGTAAACAGGAACAACGGGTATTTTCTTCTTCATTGCGAGCTTTATGAAGCCTTTCCTTTTCCTTAAGTAAACCTTCTCAATTCCATACTGTGTCATTAATTGCTCAGCCTCTCCTCCAGGTAAAATTACAAGTGATTTTCCGTTAGATAGAGCTCTTTCAGCAACTTGTTTCCTTGCGTCAATACATCCTGTATATAAGGCAAATTGTGCGACGATTGGAATCCGAAATAAAACGGTTGCTGCAAGAGAGCGTATAGCCTTCCTTTTCGAAAGATTTGGGAAATGCTGAGGAAGCATTCCCTCCATAAGTATGCGAAAATCTGATCCTGTACCATGAGGAAATATCGCGAAAATGAATTGAGCATCGAGCTGCTTTTCGGTCTCCTGTAACTCAGTAGAAACCTCAATTGAAAGATTCAAAAAATCCCGCATGATTTTGAAAATGAAAAAGGTTTCCGCAAATTCAGGCCAAATTCTACCGTCTCTTAATTCATGCCTAATGCCGATCCCAAACAGAGAGGATCCGATGAAGTATTGAGGCAACTTCCTTGACAATAAAAACGGTAGGAAAAGAGCTACGCTTGTTGCAATGCTTTGCGTCGACACAACATAATATGCTACAACCAATGACGCAACATTAAACGAAAGAATGAACGCGAAGAGTCCATTCCAAGCCAGATATGCCTTTAACTTTCCTGCAAACGATAGCGCCTTCTGAACCATTTTCGTTTTTTCGTCATACGAGAGAATCTTATGAGCGATGATGACCAGAATGAACTGAAACTGTAATTCAATAACGGTTACTCTCTCGCATTTATGGCTTGTAGTTGACGATAAATAATAGGGAAATGGACGCAGTATGGTATGTTTCGAAACCCTTCAACTTGAATTCGATTTCATTAGAATCTGCTTTACCGGGTACACGATTTATGTATGCAGTCAATCGATTCTTCTCTCTCTTCTCTTAGATTTTTCGATGGGTATTTTGAAAAAGACGTACAGTATACTCTGCGCAATGAATCCCCCCACTTTGCGCCTCTTTTTTTTTATTTTTGAGAAACTTCACAAAATGGTTGATTTTTTTTGTAAATTTTACTAAATGGTTGATTTTTTTTAGACATTTTTATTCTGAGTATACTTATTGATTTTGCGATAAGTAATTTTCCATGTTCGCTATCCTCATCTCACTTTTTTCCGTCTATAATTGACAAAATTTCAAATCTACAAGAGCATAAATGATTGACTATACTTATTGCAGA
>Ga0115008_10000488_pt1 | contig 29583 bp, 28 predicted proteins | sample FraStrMetagenome_FD_87164 | JGI IMG/M metagenome (GOLD analysis project Ga0115008, IMG submission 87164) | Marine eukaryotic phytoplankton communities from Arctic Ocean - Fram Strait ARC3M Metagenome | ecosystem: Environmental > Aquatic > Marine > Oceanic | place: Fram Strait | collected... | reverse complement strand
TATGCGCTGGCTATCGAGCACCCGAGGTTAGTCGAGGCGCTACTCGAGCCCCAGGTGTTGGTATCGATCGATCGCGTGATAGCCGATTGGAACCAGCCGCTGACGGATGGCTGTGAACTGGCTTTTCTGCCACCGGTTACCGGTGGGTAGGGCATAGTGTCCCGTCGCGTAGTGGTGCAGAGCGAAGACTTTGATCTCGCTGACGAGTATCGACGCCTGCGCGAATTGGACGCCGCGATTGGCGCAGTGGTGACCTTTTGTGGATTGGTTCGCGACTGCCAGCAGCAGGCACGGATCGATTCGTTGACGTTGCAACACTATCCGGGCATGACCGAAGCGTCGCTAAACGAAGTGGTTTTGGCGGCCGAGCAGCGTTGGCCACTGCATGGTGTGAGCGTGATCCATCGCGTGGGCGCGTTGCTACCAAGCGATCAAATCGTGTTTGTCGGCGTTGCCAGTTCCCATCGGGCCGCAGCTTTTCAGGCCGCCGACTTCCTGATGGACTATTTAAAAACCCACGCGTTGTTGTGGAAGAGCGTCGAGAGTGATGGTCAGCGCAGCTGGGTGGAAACTAAGGACTCTGATCAGCGGGCGTTGCAGCGCTGGACGCAGAGTTCAACGCCGCCATGAAGCAGTCGGTTGACGGCGTGATTTTGGCCGCCGGGCGCTCTCGCCGAATGGCGACCGGTGACAAGGCACAGGCAATGCTGGATGGGCGGACGCTGTTGGCGCACGTTGCCGATCGATTTGCGCCGCAGGTACGCCAATTGGTGATTAATGCCGACCCAGTGCGCTCGCGCTCCCCGTTACCCTCTCAGTCACCCTCTCAGTCACCCTCTCAATCACCCTCTCAATCACCCTCTCAGTTACCCTACCCGTTGGTGAAAGATGCCCTCGACGGTTTTCGAGGCCCGCTAGTGGGTCTCTACAGTGCGCTGCTGTGCGAATGGTTAAGCGATGCCCCCTATCTGGCGCTGGTGCCCTGCGATGGCCCCTTTTTGCCCGATGATCTGGTCGACAGATTACACCAAGGAATTTCGACCGGCTCGGCACAGATAGCCTGTGCACGCTATGCCGGGGTTGCCCAGCCGACCTTTTCGATGTGGCGAAAAGATCTTTTTTCGACCGTAGAACGGGCCTTGCTGGAGGATCAAAACGGCGGATTTAAACCGTTGATGACGGCCTTAAATACGGTTTATATCGATTGGCCGGTAGAGCTAAACGCGCCATTTTTTAACGTCAATAACAGCGACGATCTGGCCCGCGCGGAGCGCTTGCTGTGCGTTTAAATGGCCGTCAATTCGCCCGTTATAGCCGCCATCTGCTGATGGACGATATCGGAGTCGATGGCCAGCATCGTTTGTTCAACAGCCATGTGTTGGTGGTTGGTATGGGTGGACTCGGCTGCCCAGTCACGTTGTACTTGGCCGCTGCGGGTATCGGTATGCTGTCGATTTGCGATGCCGACATAGTGGCAGAGAGCAATTTGCACCGCCAGATACTCTACCGCGACGCGGATTGCGGTCGACTCAAGGTCGATTGCGCGAGGCGCGCGTTAAAGGATGTCAATCCAGATTTGATGGTAGATACGCATGCCGAGCCGGTATCCGCCGAGATATTATCTGGCGATTACCAACTGGTACTCGATTGCAGCGACAATCTCGCTGCCCGCAGCCTGCTCAATCATCACTGTCGCGCGCGTCGCCTGCCGCTGATTAGCGCCTCTGCTACCGGTTGGGAGGGGCAGTTGATGGCGTTTGACTTTGAACGGGAGCAGAGCCCATGCTTTAATTGCAGCATTGACCCGTCGAGCCCAGAGGGGCGAGCAGACTGTGACACCCAGGGTGTTGTCGGGCCAGTGCTCGGTGTAATCGGAAGTCAGCAGGCGACCATGGCGATGGCGATGCTACTCGGATATGGCCACCCGCACGGCCAGTTGCAGCGCTACGACGGCAAGGCCGGGCAGTGGATGAATTTCAAGCTGCAGGCCAACCCTAACTGCGACTTGTGCGCGCCTTTTAGGCGGTGCTAATCCTGCCGTTAATGAGGCGCTAATGTGGCGTTAATGAGGAGTTAATACGATGAACCAGGATACATCCACCGCCAGACGTTTCGTCAGTGTCGCGGTGCTGACGGTTTCCGATAGCCGAACGCTACAGACCGACACCAGTGGTGACTACCTACAAGCCGCCTTGGAGCAAGAGGGTCACCAACTTGGCGATCGCAAGCTGGTGATAGACGACGTCTATCTGATGCGGGCAGTGGTCAGTGCCTGGATCGCCGATCCCGCAATCGAGGTGGTGCTGACCACCGGAGGCACTGGATTTACCGGCCGCGATAGCACGCCTGAAGCGCTCGCGCCGCTGTTTGATAAGCGTATAGAGGGTTTTGGCGAACTCTTTCGTCAGCTTTCCTTCGATGAAATAGGTACCTCGACGGTGCAGTCGCGGTGCCTGGCCGGGCTCGCCAACAACACCGCGATCTTCTGCTTACCGGGTTCCACCGGGGCTTGCAAAACCGGTTGGCAGGGGATTATTAGGCAGCAGTTAGACAGCACCCACCAACCGTGCAATTTTGTCCAGCACGTGGCCAAAAAAACCTCCTAATGCTGACCGTCGAAGAGGCGATTACCAAACTGACCGGCGCGATTGAGCCGCTGGTGGCGACCGAAACTGTGCCCGTCGCCGACAGCCTCGGCCGTGTGTTGGCGGTCGATGTAGAGGCGCTGGTGAACGTACCTCCGGCCGATAACAGCGCCATGGATGGTTACGCGTTTTGTTACGCCGCCGCCGCCGCTCAGGGCTTTGAGTTACCGCTATCGCAGCGGATTGTCGCTGGCAGCGCACCGCGCCCACTGGCCGACAAGAGCGTTGCGCGAATTTTTACCGGTGGCGAATTGCCGAGCGGTGCGGACACCGTGGCGATGCAGGAAAATTGCACACCACGAACCGACTGGATCGCCATCGATCCAGAGGTTGCCAGAGGCGCCAATGTTCGCCGTCGCGGTCAGGATCTTATCGCGGGTTGTACGGCAGTGTCTGCCCGAACCCGCATTCGCGCCCAGGAAATGGGCATGCTCTCTTCTATCGGCGTCGGCAATATCAGCGTTTATCGACGTTTAAAAGTGGCGGTGTTTTCTACCGGCGACGAATTGGTCGAGCCTGGCGTGCCGCTCGAGGCAGGACAGATTTACACTGCTAATCGGGCGACGCTATGCGGCCTCGTGCGCGCTTGGGGAATGCAGCCAGTCGATTTGGGCAACGTCGCAGACGCTGCGCAGGCAACCCGAGAAATCCTCGTCAAGGCCGCGTCTGAAGTCGATGTGGTGATCTGTTCGGGTGGCGTTTCGGTCGGTGAAGAGGACCATGTTAGAGCCGCCGTGGCAGCGGTAGGGGCGATTGATTTTTGGCGGGTGGCGATCAAACCGGGTAAGCCGTTGGCGTTTGGCCATGTGCGTGGAGTGCCACTGATCGGTCTGCCGGGAAATCCGGCGTCGGTATTCGTCACCGCCTGTATTTTGGCGCGACCGTTTTTATTCGCAGCTCAAGGCTGCAGCGATGGGCAACTGGCCACGTTCAAGGCGCGCGCTTGTTTTGCGCGTCGCGGTGAGACTCGAGAGGCCTATTTGCGCGCTCGATTGACCGCCGGCGGCGGCGTCGAACTATTTCCCAATCAAAGCAGCGGTGTGTTGTCCTCAGCCTGTTGGGGAGATGTCTTTGTTAGACAAAAAAGTGGTGAATCTATCCAAGTGGATGACCTGGTGGATGTGCTACCCTATAGTTAGTTTCTAGATGCTATTTTATCACCTCGAACGTAGGTTGGTATCGCCATGACTGTAAAGACCTCTCTGGTAGACTCGTTTGGCCGCACTGTCGATTACTTGCGCTTGTCGGTGACCGATCGCTGTAATTTACGCTGCGTTTATTGCATGGCGGAGGATATGACTTTTTTGCCAAGGGCGCAGTTGCTGACCCTTGAAGAGTTGCGGGATACCGCCGCGGCCTTTGTCGATTTGGGCGTGCGCAAGATTCGCCTGACCGGGGGCGAGCCATTGATCCGGCGTGACATTCTCAAATTGGTCGAGGTTGTCTCCAGCTTGTCAGGGCTGGATGAGTTGACCATGACTAGCAACGGCGTATTGCTGCCAAAGATGGCGCAACCGTTAAAAGATGCCGGTTTGGCGCGTCTGAATATCAGCATCGATAGTTTGCGCGCCGAGCGCTTTAAAAGCTTGACGCGGGTTGGCGGTCTGGAGCAGGTGTTGGCTGGCATCCGTGCCGCTGCCGACGCTGGGTTTGTCAAGGTCAAGCTCAACGCGGTAATACTTGCGGGTTTTAACGACGATGAGGTGCTCGATTTGGCTCGGTTTGCGGTCGATCGCGGGCTGGATATCTCGTTCATTGAAGAGATGCCGCTCGGCGAAATATCATCCCACAGTCGCAACAGCACTCAGGTCAGCAGCGCGCAAATTCGCCAACAACTGGCCAGCGAATTTACCCTTTTGGACAGCGCCGAATCCACCGGCGGCCCATCGCGTTACTTGCAGGTGGCCCACAGTCCGTCGAAAATCGGCTTTATATCGCCCATGTCGAACAATTTTTGCGACACCTGCAATCGCGTTCGCCTTACCGCACAAGGGCGACTCTTACTCTGCCTTGGCAACGAAAACAGCATCGATTTACGGGCTGTTTACGCCGCTACCCGAGCGACATCCAGCGCTTAAAGCAGCACATTATTCACGCCATCGAGAAAAAACCGGAACGCCATTATTTTGATCCCGATCGCACCGACATCGTGCGCTTTATGAATATGACCGGTGGCTAATGGCGTTCGAGTTTGTCACCTTTGCCCACAGCCATTGGTTGTTGCTCGCCATCGTCTTGCTGGCGGTGCTCTACGCCTCGGTGGGTCACGGTGGAGCCTCCGGTTATTTGGCCGCCATGGCGCTCTGGGGATTGGCTCCAGAGCAAATGCGACCCGCGGCTCTGGTTATGAATGTGGTCGTCACCTGCTGGTTGTTATACCGCTTTAAACCCCGCCGTTTGATGCCCACTGGGTTGTTTTGGCCGCTGGTGCTGGCGTCCACGCCAATGGCCTTTGTCGGCGGCGCACTGCACATCGATGCCGACGCCTATCGGTTGTTGCTGGGGGGGTTATTGCTGTTAGCCGCCGGTCGCATGCTGGTGCGACCGTTGGCCGCGGTCGCCGAGACCCAACCCAATCGCTACCTGGTGGCGGCGCTCGGGGCGCTGCTGGGGTTTGCCGCTGGGCTTACCGGCATTGGCGGCGGGGTCTATTTGAGTCCGATTTTGGTACTGACCGGTTGGTGCTCGATACGCGCTAGTGCTGTGCTGGCCGCTGGGTTTATACTACTCAACTCACTGGCGGGGCTGGGCGGTTATTGGCTGAGTGCACAAGTCTGGCCGACCGGCAGTGGTTGGCTGGTACTGGCGGCATTAGCTGGCAGTTTGATCGGTGCGGAATTGGCCACCCACCGCGCATCATCGCGCGCCTTGCAAATGTTATTGGCACTGGTGCTGGCGGTGGCGGCACTAAAGATGCTGGCTATGGCATGGGTCTAGGCGACGTTGGCGACAGCTTTGAGGTCGAGCGCGGGGTTTAAAATAGTGTTTTTTTATTCCCATATAGCGCTTTTACGACGTTACCAAAGCTCACCGGCATGGATGATGAAATTTAGCTTGAAACGAGGAACAAACAGGTGATGTACACAGATAAGGTGGTCGTAGTGACTGGCGGAGCCCATGGTATTGGTCGCGCGCTGTGCCAAAAATTTGCCGCTGAGGGTGCCCGCGTGGTGGTGGCTGATATCGATCAATCGGCGGCGGAAGAGGTCGCAGTTAGTTTGTCTGGTCTCGCTGTTCAAGCGGATGTCGGCGTCGAAGCTGATATTCGCGCGCTGATCGCTGAGGCCGAGGCGACGTTTGGGCCGATCGATGTGTTTGTCTCGAACGCCGGTGTGGCCCTCACCGACGGGCCGGATTGGTTGGCGGCGTCGGCGGGCGACGAGCAGTGGACCGCCAGTTGGCAAGTCAACGTGATGGCGCATGTGTATGCTGCGCGAGCGCTGGTGCCAGACATGATCCGGCGCGGCGGTGGTTACTTGGTGAACGTTGCCTCGGGCGCCTCTCTGCTCTGCCAGATCGGCGATGCCGCTTACTCGGCCACTAAGAGCGCCGCGCTCGGGTTCGCCGAATCGTTGGCCATTACCCACGGTGACGACGGCATCAAGGTGTCGGTGGTTTGCCCGCTGTACGTCGAAACGCGCATGACCGAGGGTGGCCGCGGCATCAGTGGTAGCGACCGGGTGATGAGTGCTGATGAGGTGGCGGATGCGGTGATCGAAGGCATGACCGCCGAACGATTTTTGATCTTACCCCACCAAGAGGTTGCCAAATACGCGCAGCGTAAGGGCGATGATTACGATCGCTGGCTGGTGGGTATGCGGCGTATGCGCGAGGGGATGTTGCAGAAAAACCCTCAGTTTGCCTATAAGGTATTGTGAAATGCCGCGCTCGATAGGCGCTGATTACTCGCCAAGTGCTCGATCATTAGGTGTTCTAGCCTCAACAATGGCGTTTGGCGTGACGCAGATCTAGCCCCGGAGGTGCCGCCCAATCGAGCTGTAAATGAGTAGTACAAGGACGTTGATTTTTAATTACCATTTGAGGAGTAATACATGAAAACACGCGCAGCAGTTGCCTTTGGCGCCGGAAAACCCCTAGAGATCGTCGAGGTTGATTTAGAGGGCCCCAAGGCCGGTGAGGTGTTGGTCGAGATCAAAGCTACCGGCGTCTGTCACACCGATGCCTTTACGTTGTCGGGGGATGACCCCGAGGGTGCCTTTCCAGCGATTTTGGGACACGAAGGCGCTGGTGTGGTGGTGGATGTTGGACCCGACGTCAAGCACCTAAAACGCGGCGATCATGTTATACCGCTATATACCGCGGAGTGTCGCGAGTGCGATTTTTGCTTAAACCCGAAAACTAATCTCTGTCAGGCAGTGCGCGCAACGCAGGGCAGGGGGGTGATGCCGGACGGCACCAGTCGGTTCTCTTTTGAGGGCAAGCCGATCTTGCACTACATGGGATGTTCGACTTTTTCCAACTACACGGTGCTGCCGGAAATCTCGCTGGCCAAAGTACGCAAGGATGCGCCGTTCGATAAAATTTGTTATATCGGTTGCGGTGTGACCACCGGTATCGGCGCGGTGGCATTCACCATGAAGGTCGAAGCGGGTTCCACGGTAGCAGTCTTCGGTTTGGGCGGCATTGGTTTGAACGTGATTCAGGGTGCCGCGATGGTCGGTGCTACGCGCATTATCGGTATCGATCTAAACCCCGCCAGAGAAGCGCTTGGCCGGCAGTTTGGCATGACCGACTTTATCAACCCAAATGACGTCGATAATCTGGTCGATCATGTTGTCGAGGTGACCGGTGGCGGCGTCGATTACAGCTTTGAGTGCATTGGCAACGTCGAGGTGATGCGCCAGGCGCTCGAGTGTTGCCATAAGGGTTGGGGCGAGAGTTGTATTGTCGGCGTCGCCGGAGCGGGAAAAGAAATTTCCACGCGACCGTTCCAACTGGTGACCGGTCGCTCTTGGCGCGGCACTGCCTTTGGCGGCGCACGTGGGCGCACCGATGTACCACGGATTGTCGATTGGTACATGGATGGCAAGATCAATATCGACGATTTGATTACTCATAAAATGCCGCTCGAAGATATCAATAAGGCCTTCGATTTGATGCATTCGGGTGAGAGCATACGCTCGGTGGTGGAGTTTTAGATGGCCCTCGAACAGATCGGCGTCAATCACAGCTTTGGTGGTCGGCAAGAGCGTTACCGGCATGATTCAAAGGTGCTAAATTGCCCCATGACCTTTAGCATTTACTTGCCCCCTCAGGCAAATATTAAAGGCCATCGGTTGCCGGTGCTGTATTGGCTGTCTGGCCTTACCTGCAGCGACGAGAACTTTGTGCAAAAAGCGGGTGCGCAGCAATATGCCGCCGAACACGGCATGGCGATTGTTTGCGCAGATACCAGTCCGCGCGGCGATGACGTGGCAGACGACTCCGATGGGGCTTACGATATGGGCTTGGGGGCGGGATTTTATGTCGACGCCAGCGAACAACCCTGGGCGGCGCACTATCGCATGTACAGTTATATCGTCGATGAATTGCCAGCCTTGATTGCCGCGGAGTTTCCTGTCGACACGTCGAGATCGGCCATTTCCGGCCACAGTATGGGTGGACACGGTGCATTGACTATCGCGATGAAAAACCCAACGCAGTTTAAATCGGTCTCGGCATTTGCGCCGATCTGTTCGCCGCTCAGCTGTCCTTGGGGGGTGAAAGCGCTCGGCGGTTATCTGGGAAATGACCGGGCCAATTGGGCGCCTTACGACACGGTGGCGTTGGTCGGTCAAGCCGAGGTGCGGTTGCCGGTGCTGATCGATCAGGGCGAGGCGGATAATTTTTTGGCCGAGCAATTAAAAACCGAGTTATTGATCGAAGCCGCGCGTCGAGCCGATTATCCAATGCAAATCAGACTCCAGCCGAACTACGACCACAGTTATTTCTTTATCGCCAGTTTTATCGGCGAGCACATCGCGTTTCACGCCGCAGCGCTCGGTTAAGGCCCGCAAAGCGCGTCGATATCGGCGCCTTTTTAGGCACCGATTGGTGTTACGCGCGGTTTAGTCAGTTGGGAGCACTGAGCGTCCCAGCAACCTGTTGCACCAGCGGTAGCCTCAACCACCGTAGGAGATCGGAATGTTCATGGTCTCCTTGACTTGCTCCATCACTACGTAACTGGTCGATTCGTGTACGCCGGGCAAGGTCAGTAATGTCTCGCCGAGAAATTTTCGGTAGGCATCCATATCCGCCACGCGCGCCTTGATCAAATAGTCAAAGTTACCCGATACCAGATAGCACTCTTGAACCTCATCCAGACGCACGGCCGCGGCTTTAAAATCTTCAAATATGACTTGGGCGGTACGAACCAGCCGGATCTGCACAAACACCACCAGCCCGGCGTTCAAATAGTTCGGGTTTAACAGCGCGGTGTAGCCTTGAATGACACCTTCTCGCTCCATTTTTTTGACCCGCTCTAGGCAGGGGCTGGTGGATAGGCCGACGCGACTGGCGAGTTCGGCAAAGGTGATGCGACCATTGCGTTGCAGTTCACGGAGGATTTTTTTATCGATAAGGTCGAGCTTATAGTGTTTCTGCATAATAATAATTCTTTAGAACGTAAATAGTATTTGTATCACAATAACAGAATAATATTTTGAAAAAAATAGTTTATAAAGTTTAAACGGAATATTTCCCTGCCTTTTTCGTAATACACTACGCCGTCGTAAGGTGTTGAATAGCGGCTCAAATCGCGCTTCAACGCACTTGATTCTGAGATCGAATGCCCTGCCGGAGTAGCTAAAATGTTGATAGGTGTACCCAAAGAAATTAAAAATCAGGAATACCGCATTGGCCTGACCCCAGCGGGGGTGAGTGAATTGGTCGGCGCCGGTCACCGGGTGATGATTGAGCGTGATGGCGGTGTCGGTGTCGGTCTCAACGACGCGGATTACGTCGCCGCCGGCGCCGAGATTATTGTCACTGCCGAAGAGATTTTTTCCCGTGCCGAAATGGTCATCAAAGTCAAAGAACCGCAGCCGAGCGAGTGCCAGATGCTGCGGCGAGGCCAGTTGCTCTTCACCTTTTTACACCTGGCGCCCGATCCACGCCAAACCGAGTTATTGGTCAATTCAGGAGTGAGCGCGATTGCCTATGAAACCATTACCGATGACGCTGGCGGGTTGCCATTGCTGGCGCCGATGTCGGAAGTGGCCGGACGTTTGTCCGCCCAGCAGGGCGCTCTGTGCTTGCAAAATTCCCTTGGCGGTTCTGGAATATTGCTCGGCGGTGTGCCCGGCGTGGCCCCCGCTGAGGTCTGTATCCTCGGTGGCGGAGTGGTGGGATTAAACGCCGCACGGGTGGCCCTTGGACTGGGTGCCGACGTGACCATTGTCGATCGCAGTCTACCGCGACTGAGGTACATCGATGAGCTCTACGGCGACCGCATAAACACACTGTTTAGCACCACTCAGGCGATTCGTGAACAGGCGGCACGATCGGACTTGATCATCGGTGCCATCTTGGTGCCCGGTGCGGCGGCGACCAAATTGTTAACGCGCGATATGTTAAAGCTGATGAAGCCGCATTCGGTGGTGGTCGATGTGGCAATCGATCAAGGCGGTTGCTTCGAAACCAGCAGAGCGACTACCCATGATGAACCGACCTACAGCGTCGACAATATCACCCACTACTGCGTCGCCAATATGCCTGGCGCGGTGGCACGGACTTCGACCTTTGCCCTGACCAATGCGACATTGCCGTACATCAGCAAATTGGCGGATCGCGGATTACAAGCGCTCGCCGCTGATCGTCACCTGCTTGCCGGCTTAAACGTGCATCATGGAATGCTCACCTACCGGGCGGTATCGGAAACTCTGGGTTACGCATATACCGATCCGAGCGCTGCGATAGCCAGCTAGGTGGCGTCGCTCGGAACGCTAGAACGCCGCGTTTTGATCAAAAGCGACGTTGCGCATGGTCGAGGCGCGTCAGCTTTCAAGCGCCTGTGCTGCGAGACACCGAGGGTGATCGGCAGGCTAAGAGAGGTGGCGGTTAAGGGCTTTTTTGATTGGCTCAGGGCTGTTGTCACTTAGCTCAGGGTCGGCTCAGGGCTGTTGTCACTTGGCTCAGGGCTGTTGTCACGTGGCTCGGGGTTGGCTTAAGGCTGTCACTTGGCTCAAGGCTGTTTTTACTTAGCTCAAGGCTGTTTTTACTTAGCTCAAGGCTGTTTTTACTTAGCTCAAGGCTGTTGTCACTTGACTCAGGATTGGCTTAAGACTATCAATCTTGCTGCCTTTTATTTAGAGTAAAGAATTCGTTTTAAATGTTGGGTTAAAGGCAACGTCACCCACTGCCGCGATGGGCGCTTAGTATCAATAGCGGCTAAATTACTGGAGACCAAAGGATCATGCAGGCATCGCTGATTTTTTTTACGTTGTTGCTGTCGCTGAACGCGCTAGCTAAAAGTACCCCCGATCCATCGGGCCTGTGGCATACCTTTGATGACGACGGTGAGCTTGAGTCCACGGTTGCAGTGCGGGTTGATGACGGTAAACTGTACGCAAATGTGTTCGAATTACACAATATCTCCGAGCCGAATCCAGCCTGTGTCGCCTGTAAGGGTGATTTACTTGGTAAGCCAGTTATCGGTATGCAGGTGATTAATGGGTTAACTCTAAAAAAACAGATCTGGCGCAAAGGAACCCTATTTGACCCAAAAACTGGCAGCACACACCGTGCGCGCGTTTGGTTAGATGACGGCACGCTTTTTGTTCGCGGTTACGTTGGGTTTTTATATCAGACGAAAGCTTGGCAGCGCGCGCCATAGATCATTTTTTGTACCCCACTTTTTGTGCTCACAGCCGGTAATACAAGCGGCCGGTAACGCAATCGCTGAGTTGTCGCTCTATGGGTGCCAGCCAATAAACCGCTGCAGCGATGTAAGCGCTGTCGATTACGCTCGTTGACAGGCAAGGGTATGACCTCAGTACTTTTCCCTTCGCTGGGATTGCCTCACTGGGGTGGACGTTGCGGGCCCGGGAAAAAGCGATTTGTGCGCTGTTGGTAGGCTTCGTAATCGGGCCTTTTTTGCCGCGAGTAATACTCTGACGGCACCGCACCGGTGACGTATACCAAGGTGCTGTACATCACTCGCGAGGTAAACAATAGACCGGCTCCTAGCAACAGCCAGAGCATGATGTGTTCAGTACCCCGCAATGCCAACCACGATGGCAGCGCAGCAATGATCAGGCCGTTCCAAACCATCCATTCATAAAAATAATTGGGGTGCCTAGAGTAGCGCCATAGCCCGACATTGCAGACCTGACGCGATTTCCCTGCCTGTTTCATCTCGCGCAAAAAGCGGATTTTTTGCAAGTCTGCGACGGTCTCCAAGCCGAATGCCAGTAGCCATATTGTCAGGCCCACCAGTTCGAGCGGCGCAAATTCTGTACTTCTGTTTGAGGCGATGATAAAAATTGGGAGTGCTAAAAAGGACGCATTGGCCAAGCCCTGAGAAGTGGCATCGACTTGCAGCGCCAGCGCCACATTGGTCTTGCCATCTCTCTGCCAGCGCAGGCGTTGATATTGGTAACGCGGGAACTCCCTCTCTAACAGACCCAATCGCCACATTTTCAGCGCGCCCAAGCCCATCCGCATCCCGATGGCAACGAGCACCGCACTGACTGCCAAGGATCGGGCCCAATAGCCATCGCTGAGCCAGTAGCTGAGGCCGCCCAGCAAAACCAAACCCCAGGGCCAACCGATATCGACGTAGCTCATGCGGCCGGTGCGCCAGATAGGCACGCAGACGACCATGCTAAATAGCGCCAATTGACCCAACCCATTGACAAGACCGAGATGATGGAACGTCGATGTCGACAGGAGTAAGGCCCATCCGACCAGGAAAGGGTAAAGGGGGCGGAAGTAATATATCGTCGTCAATCTGTCCTCCGTGGACGCAATCGCGAATAACTTTTTTTTATATTAGGATATTAAGCCGGTCTTCGCCCTGCACTTTAGCGCTAAACCTGCACTTCAGCGCTAAAAAGGAGGGGTGCTGGCGTGGTTGCGACTTTGACATGCGCCGCTGTGGGTCACGTTGCTATCATCTATGCATGGGATGTTATACGCAAACGGTTTGTTTGACATCGTATTCGTCGCCCTCACATATATGCGCAGTTAGCGCCTATCATGACTTTTTTATTGAAGATTTTACGGCGGTTTATGCAACGTGTTTTAAGAGGAATAATTGGCTCCGCCTGCTGGGCTCGAACCAGCGACCCAATGATTAACAGTCATTTGCTCTACCAACTGAGCTAAGGCGGAACGGCGTCTCTTTAAGGTTGGCCATTTTAGGGCTGAGCGTGTGTCGAGTCAACCTATTCTGCTTGGTGTTTGAGGTTTGTTGTGGATACTTGATGGCTGGGTAAAACACCGTGCCGTCAGACCCTTAGAGGCCTGCTCCAAAGGCTTATAGTATGGGCATTTAGTGCGGGCATTGGGTTTTTATGGGCGCTGGCCATCGAGGGCATCTCGCCCCCTGCGCGTTGCAGTGGGCGGGCGGTGATTTCTCGCCTGACTAACGTCGAGGAAAAATATCTTGATAGCAATCCGATTGCCGCCGTTAAGCGTTATACTGATAATCAGATCTTTGTGTGGCTGTATCTTTGGTGGTTTTAGCTTTTTTGTTTTTATGTTTCGTTATAGCGGTGCCTTTTGCATGGGTGTTGTTGCGGCTTCGTCGAGCGGCCGTGTTGCTCGCGCTGGTGTTCTTTTTTGGCTCAGGATCGCCGGCGTTAGCCGATCAAAGTAAGGCTGCGCAGCCGCAGTGGGCGGCTGAACTCAAAAGCGAGTACCATGCGAGGGTGTCGGCGGCGAGCGCCGAGTTGGTTAAAAATGCCGATCGTTATCGAGTTGATCCCATCGCCTATGATCGCTATCTAAATACCCACATGGCACCGTTGTGGGATGTTGCCTCGACGACCCGCGCCCTGATTGGAAAAACGATGTACGCACAATTAAGTCAACCGCGTGCGCAGACGCTTGCTGCAGCGGTCGAAAGCACTCTGCGTCGTTATGCGTTTGAGGGCCTCAAATATTACGATGGTCAGACGTTTGCAGTACACGATGTGTTGGTCAATCAGCGCGGCTCCCGAGGTTGGGTGCAGTTAGTACTGAATTCTAAATTACTCCCCGATTTGTATCTCGACCTAATGGTCAAGCGCGGGTCGGATGATCGTTGGGTCACCGTCGATGTGCGCTTCAAGGGTATTACCTATGTTGGTGTTAAAAAGCACAGTTTTCGCGAGTTGGTCGAGGACCGGTCGGTGGAGGGACTCATCGCGAGTTTAGAGAATAAAAACTCAGCCTATTTTTCCAAACTCTGCGCCGCCGCAAAGGTCTCGGGCATAGGTCCGTGTTGAGTGCCGAAAAAGACGCGGCCATGCGGCGCTTTGACGTGGTCAGTGACTACGTCCCGGCGGGCGATCAACCTGAGGCCATCGCCGGCTTGGTTGAAGGTCTGAACAACGGCTTAGCATCGCAGACATTGCTGGGCGTTACCGGGTCAGGCAAAACCTTCACCGTCGCCAAGGTCATCGAGGCGGTGCAGCGGCCGACCATTGTGTTGGCACACAACAAAACCCTTGCAGCTCAGTTATATGGTGAGTTCAAAGGATTTTTTCCGAACAATGCGGTTGAATATTTCGTTTCTTATTACGATTACTACCAGCCCGAGGCCTATGTGCCATCGTCGGATACTTTTATCGAAAAGGATGCCTCGATCAACTCCCACGTTGAACAGATGCGTCTATCGGCGACCAAGGCGCTGATGGAGCGTTCCGATGTTATCGTCGTGGCTACGGTCTCATCGATTTATGGTTTGGGCGATCCCAAGTCCTATTTAAAAATGGTTTTGCACCTGTCTCGTGGAGAGCAGATCGACCAGCGTGCCGTGCTTCGCCGCTTAGCCGAGCTGCAATATCGGCGTAACGATGTCGACTTTGATCGCGCCTCGTACCGGGTGCGTGGTGACGTTATCGATGTCTACCCGGCGGACTCTGACTTCGAGGCGATTCGTATCGAGTTGTTTGACGATGAGGTCGAAAACATCACTTTGTTTGACCCCTTAACCGGGGAGGTCTTGCGCAGAATACCGCGGGTGACTATCTACCCAAAATCGCACTACGTGACCCCGAGGGATCGTGTCGTCGATGCTGCAGATCGGATTCAGGAGGAGTTGGCGGTGCGCCTCGAGCAGTTGCGCTCGCTGGATAAATTGGTCGAGGCGCAGCGGCTCGCCGAGCGCGTGCGCTACGATTCTGAGATGATGCGCGAGTTGGGTTACTGCAACGGGATCGAAAATTATTCGCGCTACCTGTCCGGTCGAGCGCCGGGCGAACCGCCGCCGACGCTATTTGATTATTTACCCGCCAACGCGCTGATGATCATTGATGAATCTCATGTTTCAGTGCCGCAACTGGGGGCCATGTACAAAGGTGATCGGTCGCGTAAAGAAACGCTGGTCGAGTATGGCTTTCGGTTACCATCGGCACTCGACAACCGACCGTTGCGGTTTGATGAGTGGGAAGCGATAGCGCCGCAGATGATTTTTGTTTCGGCGACGCCGAGTCGCTATGAGGCGGCCAACCAAGGGCAGGTGGTACAGCAGGTGGTAAGACCGACTGGGTTGTTAGACCCAGAGATCGAAGTACGCCCAGCGCTGAATCAGGTTGACGATGCGCTCTCCGAAATTCGCCAGAAAGCCCGCGACAACGAACGAGTCTTGATCACCGTACTGACCAAACGAATGGCCGAAGATCTGACTGAGTACCTGTCTGAGCATCAAGTCAGGGTACGTTATTTGCACTCTGACGTGGATACCGTAGAGCGGGTTGAAATTATACGCGATCTACGGTTGGGAGAATTTGATGTTTTGGTGGGAATTAATTTACTGCGCGAGGGTTTGGATATGCCCGAGGTGTCATTGGTAGCCATTTTTGATGCTGACAAAGAGGGTTTTTTGCGTTCGGAACAGTCGTTGATCCAGACCATCGGCCGCGCTGCGCGGCATTTGCGGGGCAAGGCGATTTTATACGCGGATAAAATCACCGGTTCGATGCGCAGAGCGATGGATGAAACCGAGCGTCGGCGCAATATGCAAATGGAGCACAACCTCGCGCAGGGGATTATCCCTAGGAGCATTGTTAAAAGCGTGGCGGATATTATGGAGGGAGCCTATGCCGGCACCAACAAGAATCGCCGGGGCAAAAAGGTTGCCGATGACTCAGCGGATTACGGTAATGGCGCGATCATGCCGATAAAAGACGTCGCCCGCGAAATCGCTCGTTTGGAAGAAAAAATGTATACACATGCGCGTAATTTAGAATTTGAAGAGGCCGCGCAAACGCGAGATCAGGTAGAAAAGCTACGTCAAAAAATTCTGCTTGCGCCAGCGTAGAACGTTCAAAAAAACATCTCAAGGTTTTGCTTCGACCGATAGCTAAAAAGTATTAGCGCGCCAGAGGTATATGCATAAATATACTGCATAGGTAATATGGTCTCGTTCTTCAGGAAGAAGGATGTGTGAAAAGCGATCGCGATGGACCGCGCAGTTAAATGGATTTTAGCCGGATGGAAACCGTAGCTTTTCAACAGCGTACCTCGGCAGCGAGGTGCCGTTAGTCAGAGTTTGAGTGGTGGGCAACTGCCAAGAGAAAGCGCAATAAGGGATTATTTGTCGATGAATATTTCGACCTTCAGCGGAGTCTGAACCTTTCTCTTACACCACTCGGATCTGGTATCGTCCGGAAAAGCGCGTAAAAACGATTCGATGGACGTTGGTAGATAGGTGGTTAGTTCTTATTAATTAACCTTTGTGTGGTATTTTTAAAACCGTCTGTGTTGGGTATGATCGGACGATGCTCAGGGAAATAAGCTATTGAAGGGGTCTGTTTCACGGATGATACGCCTAAATGGATTTAGGTGATTAGCTATAGCTAGCCCTTTCATTGATGTTGCGCCGGCGTATCGGTGCCTACAGCTACGGATCATACATCTGCGCGATAGCAGACGAACGGCTAAGGTTGAAGCTAGAGGTTAAAGGGAGAGTTTGAAGGATCAAGGGCTAACCGGATTGTTAGTCATCAGCGGAGTCTGATCTTCCTTATTTTAATCTAAGTCACCTGTACTACTTCCGTGACCTCGGTCGGTAGTTCATTTAGACCTCTGCCCATTACCGCATTTAGTTAAAGGCGCGTTGGTTTCTGATATGCGCTGGACTCGCGCTTATACGATACACTTCCCCGTCTAACCATAGCTTGCAGTGCATACTGTTCAGTCTCAACCGCACCAACTCGTTGCTTTCCTCGCTCTTGTGCGTTGTCTCCGTGACGCTTTTATGCGCGCTAAATTTTTTTTGTTTGTCATCTCATGGATAAGTCATGATGCGTGAGCTGTGACTTGGTGTCTTGTGCGCCGGCAGTGATGTTTATCAATCCGTCGGTAGTCCATCGAAATAGGCCGCCATTCCCATGGACATAACGGGCATGGGTATAGAGGCGCATTGGCCGAAAGGCGAATGGAAAGTGACGCGAATGGACACGAAGGCGAATGGACACTAAGGCGAATGGAAAGAGAGCCGAATGGACACAAAGGTGTAAAAACCTGTGCTTCGCTTGTTTGTTAACGCTGAGTTGTCGATCGATTTACCAAGGGGGCCGACAAGGGCCGGGGGAAGAGGTTTCTCAACCTAGTGCATGCCTAACGAGCCCTATTGACCTCCCCTGTACCCAAAGCGTGTGGATCCTATAGCCGGTTTAATTAGGCTTGACCCGTCAAACATAGAGATTACCGAGTTAACAAAGAACAATGTGTTAATCTGAAACTGTCGAGCGATATATCGCAAACTACCTGGTCGCAAACTACCTGGCATACGATTAGCGGTCGCGGGGGTTTAACGGTCGGGTGTCTGGTTAGATCCACCTCTTGTGGGATTAGTTGTGGGATTAGTTGTGGGATTAGGTTTCGGCTCGTATATTATTCATCGTTCTATAGTTCGTAGATTACAGCACCGCGATGATATCGACGACGGCACGAACTCACTTTGGGACGTTGTCTTTTACAAGACAATGATCAACGACGACCATGAGTCGAAAATTGTTCATAACCAAGAGGTCAGCATGCGCGCAGTTTTACTCAATGCAGGACGAAGTTTATTGGCGCTGTATTTTTTTCTACCGGGCATTATGAAATTTATTGACTGGGATAGACACGTAGCGTTGATGGAAACACACCAGATGATCCTGATACCATTATTGTTGGCGCTTGCGGGTATTCTTCAAATAGGCGCTAGTGTCTGCCTCTTTATCAACAAGCAGGTGGTTGTATGCGCGCTGGGTCTAGCGGCGATGGTATTATTGATTAACGTTAATCTGCATGACTTTTGGAATCTGTATGAGGGCGTTGACGTAAAGCACGAAATACAGAATTTTGTTAAGAATTTGGCAATATTTGCAGGCTTACTGCTGTTGGCTGCGATCAATATGGATCAGTCAAGCAAGGCCTCCATGGGCGAAAAAACTCAATCCAGTGACGTCTAGCGAGCCTGTTGCGATGTTACTGATAGCCATCCTGGTAGGGCTCGTTATTTGGCATTTTCGATAGTCAGACATTTTTAAGCAACATAACCCGCGTCCATGGGTAAGGTTGCGCGGGTGTGCCGATTAGCGTTATTTTAGTCGTCTGCTATGCGCGTGTTTATTGTATTCTTATTGAAGCATGTTTTGGTCGAGGGATAATTCTGGTTGAGAAGGATAGCCTGGCTGTGTAAACTGCTCCTCCTCGGAAGCAATAGGAGCGTAGCTCAGTTGGTTAGAGCGCCTCGTTGACATCGAGGAGGTCGGTGATTCGAATTCACTCGTTCCTACCGCTTTCGAAAATACAATCCCCGGTTTTTTCATCCCCCCCCTTAAAAACAAGCGGTTTATTTCAAGCTTCATTTTCGATCGCGCAGGTTAAAAACCCGCACGCTAACGTACGCTTTTGCGTAACTATTAGCTAGCAGTTAGCAGTTAGCAGTTAGCAGAGAGCAGTTTGCAGTTTGCAGTTTGCAGTTAGCAGTTAGCAGTTAGCAGTTTGCAGTTAGCAGTTTGCAGGTCAGGAAGCAGTTACCGATGCTAATAATCTGCAAAGCGAGCTATCGGCTATACAACCCCCGCTGTTTTTGGCGCTCTTTGTGCTTTTTTTTCTGCCCTCTGCCCTCTGCCCTCTGATGGGGCCGCTTTGCTAGGTGCTCTCTGCTACGTGCTTCTCTGTTAGGTGCTCTCTGCTACGAGCTTCTCTGTTACGTGCTCTCTGCTCCGAGCTTCTCTGTTACGTGCTCTCTGCTCCGAGCTCTCTGCTACGTGCTTCTTTGTTAGGTGCTCGTTGCTACGTGCTTCTCTGTTAGGCGCTCTTTGGTATGGCCACTTTGGTAGGTGCTTGTTGCTAAGAGATATCGCGGATTTGCGAAGATTAAAAACTCACTATCCTGAGCATATCGACCTTTACTTGCGGAGCAGTAAAAGATCGTTGCATGCATTATTGTCCATCCAGACTTGCGTCAGGTGTCCCTTTCATCAAAGTCACCGGCCAGTCGGTTCGCCATCGTTTAGCCATACAATATAGCGTGCCATTTGCTGCGCCTGCGGTAGGCTATGTCATTCGGGTAGAGGAGGGATTTGCATAGCCCACGTCATGTGGTGTTTGAGGGTTGTGCTTTTAGGGCATAAAGCCGCGCCACCTAGGTGATATCTTTTACATGCCCGACATGACTTCCGCGATTGCCAATTGACACAGCTTACCGACAAATCCGTTTTCACTCCCGCCAGTGCGGCTATCAACGTGTTTTACGGTCACTTGTTTATGGAACTCAATGGCTTTTTCTAGCGCTTCCCAGAGTTCGCTATTTGCGACCGGCGCGTTATCGCGTGTTTTCCAGCCATTATTTTTCCACGTATAAAGCCAGATAGTAATGCCGTTCATAAGGTATTCACTGTTAACCATAATCTGGATATTCGAAGGCACAGTGACGGCGCGCAAGCCCTCATTTACCGCTGTTAGCGCCATGGCATCGTCTGATGTGCTCATCGCCGTTCCATAGGCGTGTGATCGTTGATTACCTTCGCTGACTAGATAAGCCCAAGCGCCTAATTTCCGTAAAAAACCGGTTTTTAGTTGTTTTTGACAACCACCAGCTGTGTAGAGGAATATCACATTTTTTCTCCAGGGTCTTTTTTATTGTGCCAAATCAGTATCGTATTGTCCCATGTTTCGCTGGCTTTTAAGTAGGACATAGATGCGCCCTGAACAGAGTCGTTGAGTGAGCTGCCGGTATTCTGGCAATCCGATAAATACGCAATCTGACCATTACGGACTCGCCGTTACGCGCCATCGTATCGTTTGGCTAGATAATGTCGGTTAGTCTTACCGGCAGTGAGCTAGCAGGCCATTGTTTTAAAATGCGCAACCTTGACGCACTTCGGTGGAAGTCCGCTGATACCTGCGGCGCTCGATGTGTGCGTGGCGTAGGGTCTTTTGTCCACGGTATTGCGCTAATTGGTCTATGCTATTAATAGTTTCATTTTGTTGGTTGAATCACAGTTCACGTCATAGCACTTACCATAGCTCTAAGCACAGTTCTAAGCACAGTTCTAGGCTGACTAAAAGCATAACGTTGCAACGCGAGCAACCCTTTGTAGAGTTATGTCTGTATGAGAAGGCTAAATCGCACGTGATTTACAGAAGCCAAAGTCGCGAGTAAATTGATGGAGTTTTTAACCATGTCGCAACAGACAGACCCGATCAAACGCCATGCCAGTATTGTCAGTGTGTTTCACAGCTTATGCTCGGCGTTGGTTGCGATACCGTTACTGATTAGTTGTGCAACCGCCGCCCCCCACTGTCGAACGCCTTTAGAGCATACAACAACCGCCGGCAGTGGTGAGGGTTCAGCCACTGTAGAGTTTTTGTGTGAGGGGGTGGTAGTGCACCAGGAGCCGGGGTTCAGAGCGCCAGCATACAGTCCCGATAGAACGTTTATCGTCATGCACGAAGCTGCTGCCGATGACGATTTGCAGTTGTATTTATTTCCTACCGACGAGCATGGATTACCCAATCATCAACGATCGTTTGGGGCCTTTGGTGGACGTTACTCTGGCCTTATGGCGTGGAACCAAAATTCTCGGGGCTTTTTCCTGTACCACCGTATCCATCGTGCTCAGACTGGCAGCATGCGCGATAAATTCAGTTATTATCACATTGTTACCCAGGGCGAGACGCTGTCTAGCATCGCTCAAATCTATCTTGGGCGAAACGGGTCTCGACATATCGGTGCCCTCATCGATGCCAATCCTTGGCTCAAAAACGCCGCGCAGCAACCACGCGATGGCGGCTACGCACCGTGGCGTCGCGTGATCAAGGGATGGGATCCAAAGGTCAGCGATGTGCCGGTGAATGCGGTTCTCAATCTATCCAATGTCGTGCTGGAAAACTGAGGTTTGTTGCGTAATTAACGTACAGCATTGAGTTCGTAAGGTCTGTGCGTGGCATACCTTTAATGACAAAGAACACATCAATAAGCTTGGGGGCGATGGTCAAATAGCCGTGTAATGCTCCGCGTTTTGGGTTAATTTATGCGCCTCGATGGTTATTGTTTACCTATATCTGGGAAACAATTTTGGGAGCAGAGCATCAAAATACCGGTTTTTATCGTTTTTATTCTAGCATTGTCGCCGGATTATCAAGGGCTGACGCTCGTTTTGATGTGTCTCTATTACTATTATCATTCGATTTACGGCTTCGATAGCTTGGGCGGAACCCTGCTGCGTCGATTAACGGCGTCTAAAGATAACCGCAACCAGGACGATGCCGTTGCCGATGGACTTGATGGGGTGTCAGAGGAGATTGCAGAGTAAGTCGGAGAGTAAGTCGGAGAGTAAGTCGGAGAGTAAGTTGGAGAGTAAGTCGCAGACTAAGTCGCAGAGTAAGCCGCAGAGTAAGTCACAGAGTAAGTCGCAGAGTAAGTCACAGAGTAAGTCACAGAGTAAGTCACAGAGTAAGTCACAGAGTAAGTCACAGAGTAAGTCGCAGAAGGGGTTGCATGCTGCGACTCGGTGTGACCCAGCAGTGCCCCGTTAAGAGCACAAAGGATTGTCTGACATTGGCGGCCCGGTCAGTGATGGTGCTCCAGCACCTCGCCGTGCGCGGTCAGCCATAACGCGCTAGAATCGTCTCACGCTTGCGCGGATCAATATTCACTTTTGATAAGTCGCCTTGGATATGCGGCAGCTCAAGAAGTCGCTGGTCCATCACGCGAAACCATAACCAAGGTACGTAGGCGAGCACATACATGCCGTAATAGCCATTGGGTAATTCTGGTAAATCGGGGAAGTTGCGCAGGCTCTGGAAACGCCGGCTCGGGTTGGCATGATGGTCCGAGTGCCGCTCAAGTTGAAACAGCGCGAGGTTACTGACGATGTAATTGGCGTTCCACGAATGGTGGGGTTGGCAGCGCTCGTAACGTCCATTAGGATTTTTCTGCCGGAGTAACCCATAGTGTTCGATGTAGTTGGCCGAGGTGAGTTGAAACCACGCCCAGATATTGTGTATAGCCAAAAACGGCAGCATGATCCAACCAAATGCCCAAATCAGACCACCTTGCAGCAGGCACGTGATTAGGTAGGACTGGAGTATTTCGTTCTCCCATGACCACAGGCTCTTGGATTGATTTTTCAGGCGCGCCGCTTCCAATTCCCAACCGCGCTTAAACGTGGCCGGTATTTCCCTGAGAACAAACGCATAGATAGACTCTCCCATACGCGAGCTTGCCGGGTCTTCAGGGGTCGCAACGAGTACGTGATGACCGCGGTTATGTTCGACGCAAAAATGCCCGTAGGCGGGCACCGCAAGAGCTATTTTAGCGAGGGTTTTTTCGATGGGGGTATTTTTATGGCCCAATTCGTGCGCGGTGTTGATACCCATGCCACTGTAGCCTCCGGCGACAATTGCGCTGGCGAAGATAGCCCAGAGCGACAGAGGGTTACTGGCGACGACGTAGCACATAATGATCAGAACCACGAAGTGCAGCGGTACCGTGGCATAGGTCAACCAGCGATAATAGGGGTCGGCATCGAGTTGCGGCACGATCTCTTCTGGAGGATTGTTAGTATCGCTACCGATCAGCCAATCTAAAATGGGCATCACCACATAGCCGCTCAACGGCAATAACAACATCAACTGTTCGCCGGTCTGGTAAAACAGAATCACTCCCGAAAGAGGCAGCAGGGGCATAAAGACAGAGATCAGCCACAAATGGCGCTTTAAATCGGTATAGCTCACTCGGCCTTTTGCGGGGTCATTAAAATGATAGTCAATCATGTTGCCTCCTAAAATGTGTTTAGCTAGCGCTCGCTGGCGATTACGCTTTAACGATGGTCGCGTATTCACGACGAACTGTGGTTTGTGACGACCATTCGTTGGTTTGTTGAAGCGCTATTTCTGTGACTGAAATAGTAGGCGATAGGGGTGGTTACACAGGACTCAAATGCCATCGACATGAGGCTTAAATACCGTCAAATTGGGGCTTAAATGCCATCAATATAGGGCTGAAATACCATCAGGTGAGGCTCAAATGCCACCATCTGAGAAATTCAATTCCCCGGGTAAGGCCCGTTGGGCGTGTTAGAGGCCCGTTGGCCGCGTCAAAGTTTCGCCCATATCGTCAAACCTACGCCATGGTGGGGGTATTGCGGTTGCTAACGCTTTATTGCATTGTTACGCAAATGCTTGATGTTGGGCGCGGTCAATCGGGGTACTCTCGTCGTTGGGGTATTCTCGTCGTTGGGGCACTCTCGTCGTTGGGGTGCTCTCGCCGTTGGGCCGAGTTGCAGGCTGATCGGTTGACTATCGTGTGCCGTTCGGTGTTTGTTTTGAGGAGTGCTTATGCATCACTACGTTATGTCGATGACCGCAGAATTATTGGCGCTGGAGGGGGTGACGCGCGATCGTTGGTTTGCCGCGGCAGGTTTTGACCCTGCGGATCTATCCCCCAACCGATTACTAAGCGCGCAACAAATTAACCAACTCTCTGCTAGCGCGATTAATCTCTCTGGCGATGTTTATTTGGGTATTCATCTGGGCCAGCGTCTGCAACTGGTGTCGCTGGGTATGTTTGGTTACGCGCTACTTACCAGTGCCCGCGTTGGCGAAGTGTTGAATCTCTTATTGCGATACAACCGGGCAATCTCACCGAGTATCGATATTGCGTTGGTGTCGACAGGGGCCAGTATTGAGCTGCGCAATAAAATTGCGCCATTGCCGACGACTTTGGAACGTTTTTATGCGGATGCCCTCTACGCCAGTGTCTACACCAACTTGAAGATGCTAGCGCCTGAGTCGCTGAATGCTGTCAGTGTTGAATTGAACTACCCAGCGCCCGACACCGGCACCCTGTACAACGAGGTATTTGGCGACAATGTCAGGTTTAATGCTGACCGTTGTGGGATGATTTTTAATCGCGAGTGTTTGGCGATTGAAATAGCCTCATCGGATCCGATTGCTCAGGATATTTTTCGTCGCCAGTGCGATCGGATGCTCTCTAATGATGTCCATGCCGGTAGCGTTAGCGAACAGGTAACGCGAGAATTGCTCGCTGATCGATCGAGTTTTCCATCGAGCGCAACCATCGCCAAGCGCTTGCATACTAGCGAGAGTACATTGCAGCGTCGACTTGCTCGCGAGGGGACTAAATTCCAACCGCTGTTGGACCGCGTGCGCTACCGCTTGGCTCTCGAATACCTTGAGGGGACTGATTTACAGGTGTTTGAAATAGCAACGCTGTTGGACTTTAGCAGTGCGGCAAACTTTCGACGTGCCTTCAAGCGCTGGTCGGGCAAAACACCCTCAGAGTGGCGCGACGCCGCGGGGCTCCAATCGACTGAGTCGTGAAAGCCTAGACTTTAAGCTTTGCTGTTCTAGAATCTTGGTTCTTGGTGCTTGGTTCCTCCCTCTTAATTCTGAGTTGCGGCTGGATTTTTGGCCTGGCGCTCGGCCCATTTCCTCAACGCGATGGTCATCAATTAGTCATATCTCGATTGCTCTAGATGCTCTAGATGTTTTAGACAACGTGCCTGAGCGATCGCCGGTGTTTTATCTTTCACTAAAGCGCCTCGATCGGCGACTGAGAGTTTGCAGGACTCGGGCGGTCAAATCCTAGTTGTTTTTCTTTTAGCACCACCTTAGCACGCAGAACCGCCGTTATTTCCTCGACATTATTTCGTCATGCCTTCCATCGGGTCTTAAACGTACGTGCGCGACATTGGGTCGATCATGCTATGGCTTGCATGATCGAAGATCAGCGCATTTCTAATTAAAAAAATCCAAATTTATAAAACTGTTTAATTAGCTAAACATAACCTGTTTAATAGTAAATTATTTGAAATATAAATTGCCTAAATTAAGAGCAAAAATTAAAAGACTAAAACAAATTATTAAAAATTTTAACTAAAGTAGATAATTTATCTACTTTATATGAAAAATCTATAGTTTAATTAATATTAAGTCTGATTAATCAATAGAGTAAATTAACTATTTAAATTAGATTAGTTATTGTTTATTATTACGTAATAATTACATTGATTAATTGCCAAAGATCTAATTATATTTGCCTGATAAGAGCATCGTAAATATGGACTTTGATTTTTTAAAAGAGGGGTTGGTGGCCCCGAAACCGGTGGGCAGAGGGAAAAAAGACAAACAACCCATGCAACCCATTTGGGATAGATACCTTGAGGTGTCCCGAGACACGATTGCCAAATCAATCGTCGAGTGGCACGGCTATATCAATAAGCCCGAGGATCGTGCGGCCAAGTACTATGCGGCAAAAAACTGGACTATCGTCAATAAAGAGCAATTTGCCAGAGGGAATGCGGCCGAGGTGAGTTGCTCAATGACGGTCGGCAGAATTACCAAATTAAAAATCATTCCCAAGTATATGTGGGATGGCAAAGGCGCGAATAAAACGCTGGTGGTGGACCAGTCCTCTAAGGTTGGAGCGGTGACACAGCGTCAGGATATGGTGGCTGCGACGCTGCAGCAGTTCCAAAGTATTTTGGCTAGCTTGAACAAAGAGAGCGACGAGGGGATGATTTTTTGGCGGCAGGCACGCGCTATTGCCAGGCCAAAATCAAAGAGAAATTGGATTTACAACGCAGAGCAAGATCTGTGGTTAGACGCTAAATAGCAAGAATCGCGTTGAACAACGTTGTATGAGGTCTAAAGGCGACCTCTTTAACTATCGGGGATATACCTATGGATGATCAATTTCGCACCGAAATCGAAGAGAAATTCGTCGACTTATGGTTCGACTTTAATTCAGAAAAAGTCGATCTGGAGGACATCGAACGGGCTGTAGGGGGGCTGTATAGTAGTATTTCAAATTATCGAGAAAACCCCGTGCGATCAGAGCCCGAACGCAATAAATTGTGGCGCAAGATCAAACCCCAAGATTAGATCGAGCAATACATGCATTGGTCGGACCGCACTTGAGTTGGGCCGCATCTAGATTGGGCTGCACTTGGGTTGGGCCGCGCTTTCGTTGGATGGCGCTTGGGTGCCCCCGCCGTATATTGGTCCAAGGGCGAGGGGTAAGCTTTGTCAGACCCCCGCCGCCGGGACAGTATCGATTCGCGAGCCTAAGCTGACACCTGTCGGATAACGTGGCCAACTTATTAGAGCTACTTATCGAGCTCCTTGTTAGGGCTGTTTATTAGAGCTATTTATTAGGGCTATCTGTTGGGGCTATTTACTAGAGCTATCCATTAGAGCTATTTATTAGGGCTATTTATTAGGGCTATCCATTAGGGCTATCCATTAGAGCGATCTACTAGAGCTAAAAGCCGTTGGAGAGCGTCAACGGCACGCGCTTATCGTATCGCCCCCGCGCACTGGAAGCGTGTCGTTCGCAGCCGATGTTTGGCGCGCTGATCCCTCTCAAGGCAACCTGCACTCAATAAAAACGCCCTTGCACTCAATAAAAGCGCCCCTGCACGCGACGGGTTGTGTGGTGCGGTGCGGCGCGGCGCGGTGCATTTCCCCCGATCATCTGGTAGCGCGCAATAAACGATACCCGACGACTTGGTTGTCCCCGATGGCTCACTTTAGAGTTGCGCTCGGCGGTTTATTCAGCTGCCTTGTTTACCCACTATGATCACCTTTGTCACCGACCTAACCGTCATTATCATCAATTTGAATATCATTCTCATCAATCTAACCGTCATTATCATCAATCTAACCGTCATTCTCATCAATTTAGCTGTCACTCTGATCAATTTAACCGTCATTATTATAAATATAACCGTCTTTTTTATCGGCCTAATCATCATTCTCACCGACTTAACCAGCCTTATCGCCGGCAAGGGGCCGCAATTTAGCGCCATTACCGGACAATACCCATGATCGACAGCCGAATATAATTTACCTTTTTAGCAACTAAGCTGAATTCAATGCTCTTGTCCATTGTCTGCTATAGTCCTACTGCGTTAGTTGAAACAGAGAGGGACTCTCATGACCGTTTCAAATGGATCTAACCCACGTCAGGCGGCAAAGTCCTGCGATCAAGCAGACCCAAGCGGAGCATCAGCCAACCCTGCAGCGCCTAAATTTCCAATGCCCGACGAGCCGTTCTGGGCGGTGATCTGGGCGATTTCTTTTGTAATGGTGATCGCCTATGGCGTGCTCTCGGGCATGACCAATCCTGTCGAATGGTTGGTCTCGATAGTTTTGCTGACGCCATTCAACTTTTTACTTGTGTCAGTCTTATCTGTGCCCTGCTTGTGGCTCTATTTCACGTTTGTCGACCTGTATCGCGGGCTTAAAAAGTTCGCGCGCTGGCTTAGCCATTAGCGCGGTGGTTTGCTGCGCTCGACCGCGGCGCTGTGAAAGGCGATAAAATCATCGACCGTCAATGCCCGCATCGCCGCTGGGCTCCAGTGGTAGGTGATTGCCATGTCGACCATCGCCGCACGAATCGACGCGCGGCTTAGGCCAAAAAACCCATTAAAAACGGCTGGAAATCGCGCATATAGTCCTTTGGGCTGATTTTTCGCAATACCGCGGCTGGATACGGCCAATGGAGCTTGATTGCGCGGCAGATGGCATTGATTATTGAGAAAGGTCAGAATGCGCCTGACAAATATTCAAATAGTGATGATCGTGTTAGGCTTTAATTTCAAGTAAAAGCTTTGGTTTCCAATTAGACCCTGCACGAGGCTTTATTATGCAGACTGTTCGCGCCCATTACGTCGTCCTTATGGCGACTGCCTTGTTTTCGCTGTGTGCCTATTCGCAGGCCCAGCCTTCCGAGGGATTATCACAAAATTCGCCTGCGATCGCCGAGGTAATAGCGGCTTCAACCGCCTGCCGCGACGGCAGTGGTCGCCTGCGAGCTAACTCCACGGCGATGGCTGATGGCGTTGCCGCTAACAATTTACGCCTGCGCGATGTGGTGGTAGTGGGCAATAATTGGGACGGCACCATCGATCTTTATGATCCACATACCTATCGATGCATCAAAGTGCTGGATGCGGTGCCCGATAGAGAAGAACGCCTTAAAGAGCTGGATTCTGGGGTTATACGACGAATCATGTCGTGGTTTATTAAACACCTGATTGGCGAGGGGCATCATCAAATGGTAGACGACATGTTTACCTCGCATGATGGGCGCCAGTTATTTGTTTCGCGGCCGAGTTTTGCCGACGTGGTGGCGCTCGATGTCAACACGGGTGAGATTGTTTGGCGAACGCCGGTGGAGGGTTCGAGATCGGACCATGCAGCGATTTCACCCGATGGACGAATATTTTTGGTGTCGGCTTCTACCGCTCGCAAGGTGCATGCCATCGATACTGCCACTGGCGAGATTGTCGGTGGATTTTCCTCCGGGGAAAGTCCGCATGAAAATACCTATTCCCGCGACGGAAAAAAAATTTACCACGCCAGTATCGGTAAGGTCTACCTCCCCACGACCAGCGGTTGGTTAGACTGGCTCAAGGGCGATCGTTATTTTCAAATCGTCGATGCCGACAGTTACCAAGTCTTGCAGCGGGTAGACATGGCAGAAAAGCTTGAGGCCTTCGGCATGCCGTGGATCGACAGTGCGGTGCGGCCAATGGCGGTGGCTCCCGACGGCAAGTTTGTGTACATGCAGATTTCATTTTTGCACGGTTTTGTCGAGTACGACACCCAACGTCAAGTGGTTACGCGGGCCTTAAATTTACCGGTGCCTGCGGCGATTCAAGCGATGGATTTGAGCGATTATCAATTAAATTCTGCCCATCATGGTCTGGCGATTAATCATGCCGGAACGCAGCTTTGCGTGGCAGCGACAATGTCGGGTTACGCGGCGATCGTCGAGCGCGCATCATTTGAATATCGCAGCGTTAAATTGTCCGAGCATCCACTCGATGCTAAACCCTATTGGGCGACCGAGAGCGCGGATGGCAAATACTGCTACGTGTCGGTCAGCGAGCAGGACCGTGTTGCGGTGATCTCTTTTGAGGAGGCCCGCGAAGTGGCGAGTTTCCCAGTTGGCGATCACCCTCAGCGGGTGCGCACTGGCAAATTGTGGTTGCCGTAATACTTGCGTTAAAAGTTGACTGCTAAGTCCGTGGGTTGGCAACGAGTTTTGAAGTGCCTAAGCCAACGCCAGCTTAAGTGCCTCGACTGACCATGGGGCTTTACTCTTAGGCCTTAAAATATCCGTCAAAGCCCGCAAAAATACGCTTTTTAGAAAGCCTATTGGATATACTTACGGGTGTGTCATACACATGACTACGTTTCGAGGTGATAGACAGGTTGCAAAGTTTTGTATAAACAATCGTAGGCATAGCCGTTGGCTGTG
>Ga0115008_10000486_pt1 | contig 29645 bp, 26 predicted proteins | sample FraStrMetagenome_FD_87164 | JGI IMG/M metagenome (GOLD analysis project Ga0115008, IMG submission 87164) | Marine eukaryotic phytoplankton communities from Arctic Ocean - Fram Strait ARC3M Metagenome | ecosystem: Environmental > Aquatic > Marine > Oceanic | place: Fram Strait | collected... | reverse complement strand
CAGCGAGCGATTTTATGTACATCTGGCCTGCTGAGTGGTAGTTTCTAATTCATATAGAAAATTATATACCGTTGGAATCCTCGTGAAATTTGCTACAAAGATATGGTATTAAAAAGACTAATAAAGGCTTATTGAAAAATTTGTATGCTGTAGAAGTCTACGGATCGCCAAATATCCTTCTCCGTCCGAACCCTGTGTGTGTACATGTATGTAGAGACATTTTCTAGCACAGTAAACGATTCTACACCACCAGTAAGCCAAATATATATTATATATTATTCTCTCTCTTTAGCTTGAGTCCAAATACGAACCGTCCATCGATCCGCATTAGAGAGAGAGTGATTGAGAAAGAGTGATATTAAGCTGTGCCGGACACTTACCAACGACGGGAGACCCTTATTAGCAATTTAATAGGACGTTCTCTCGTTAATTCCGCCACCACGCTGCACCATCAAGACGTCGTCCCATCCCCAGCAGCGTCATCCTAAGAGACGCAGATCACCGTCTGACCCGACCGAGTCTTCCACCGTTGCTGCGGCGATCCAGCATCACCAGTACTCGTCGCGCTCGCAACTGCCAGTCCATCACCAACAAGCGCAGCACTATCCTCCTCCGCCAGAGCCGCAGCATCACACCTACTTGAATAATTCGCAGGGTTTTTCTTACCTGCCAGAGATGGGTTGCTCCCATAGTACAGCCAACGAGGGGATCTCGTCGTAAGTTTTTTTTGATCCGTGTGTTATACGGGGACATTGCTCATCCCAAATTGTCGTATTTACTTTCAATAGGAACAACGGAGCACAGAATGCAATGAATAGCCACTCACAAGATCCAACGAAAGGCTTACCCATAAATGGGGGCGATATGGTACGTTATACACTTTTAAATTTCTTGAGTTCTGTAGGCGTTGCCTTGAGATAGAACTTTATTTTCGGTACAATGAAATAATGAGATTAGATGAGATTCTCACCATTCAATCGCTTTGTCAACAACTTTTGATATGCTTTTGTCGTTGCGTACGATACAGGATTCTGCATCCTATTCGTCGGATAATGATCGAAAAGATGTTAATGTAGAGAAACGAGAGAAAGAAATCCTTGTACACAGTCGGGTGAAACAGAAACGTGCTCAAAATATCTTCTCTTCCCCCCTCGATTTTCAAGATGAATTTATAAGCCCCAAGTTTGAAAAATCGGAAGAGGCTTACAATTTCATTGACGCCTCGCTTGTTGACAACTTCATCTTCGCGTCTCTAACCATCAGTGAGCGTCGGCAGCTTATTGATGCAATGAGCTTGGAAAGTGTGCAGGCGGGATCTGTTATAATTCGTCAGGGCGATATCGGAGATTTTTTTTACGTCGTTGAGGAAGGACACGTATCTTTTACGGTGGATGGCAATCATGTTGGAGCATGTACGAGAGGTGCTTCTTTTGGGGAACTCGCTTTGCTTTATCACTGCCCTCGAGCTGCTACTTGCTTAGCGAATACTGATTGCAGACTTTGGAAAGTTGATCAGAAAAGCTTTCGGTTTATGCTAGCAAATAATACAGCTTCTCAGCAGAAGGATGTACAGGATGTTTTGCGTAAGGTTCCTTTCTTGATGGAATTAGACGACCAAACTCTCATGAAGATCAGTGACGCGTTGACCGCGGTTACTTTTCCTGAAGGTGAAGCAATCATCAATAAGGGTGACGTTGGAGAAGTATTTTATATTTTGAAAGACGGCACAGCGAAGGTCAGCGAAATTGGGTTTGGAGATTCGCAGTATGTTGATCAATTTCTCGGACCGGGAGATTGGTTCGGTGAGAGAGCGTTGCTTACAGGGGAACCGCGAGCAGCCAACGTGACCGCAATCACATCATGTACGACGTTGTGCCTTTCTCGTGACACTTTTGAGAAAATGTTAGGTCCGCTTCAGGATCTTATTAAACATGCTAGTCGGAAACGTGTGCTGATGGGTGTCCCCATTTTTGCAAATTCGCATTTCCAACCACATGAGATGGAACGCCTTACGAATTTGGTTCGAGAAGTCGACTTTCGTAATGGAGAAATCTTGTCCGAAGAAGGTCAACTCGCCAACCAAGCGTTATATATTATTCATACTGGTCTGATAACCGTGGCAAACGACAATGGAATGATAAGTAAACTTAATGCTGGTGATTACTTCGGCGAAAATACTCTCCAGGGCGAGGATGGTACCATCTCGCACTCCACTATCACTTCCACCGAAGATAGTGTTTGTGGGGTACTCACTAAAACGGCCATTGAAAGCGTCATCGGTTCTGTTTCGAGGCTCGGAAGAGCACTCCCTCCAATTGCGAGTAAGCTCGATCAAACGGTAAAGTTTAAAGATCTGGTAAAGTTCCGTATTCTCGGCGTCGGCACGTTCGGCAAAGTTTGGCTCGTAAGTTACAAAAAGACAGGGAAGGCGTACGCACTTAAAATGCTTGACAAACGCGAAATCATAGGCCATCATCAAGTAGAGGGCGTTATTCGCGAGAAGAACATCATGTCCAGCATTGACCATCCATTTGTGGTAAACCTAGTTAGTACCTTCCAAGACGAGCGCAGTCTTTATATGCTTATTGATTTAGTACAAGGTGGTGAACTGTTTAGTGTAATTCATACAGAAGTCGACGACGGGGTTGATAACAGATTTGCTTGTTTTTATGCTGCATGCATCCTTGAGAGTCTCGCTCATTTGCATCATCGTCATATTTGTTACCGTGACTTGAAACCAGAAAATGTTCTTATTGATCATAAGGGATACTGTGTTCTCGTTGATTTGGGATTTGCGAAAATAGTTATGGACAAAACTTATACACTGTGCGGTACACCTGAGTATCTTGCCCCAGAAATTATTTTGAGTAAAGGACATGACGAAGGTGTTGATTATTGGGCATTTGGCGTTTTGATATACGAAATGCTTGTTGGGCGATCACCATTTTATTCGCACGGAACTGATCAAGTATCGTTATTCAAACGTATCGTGCAAGTCAAATATTCTTTCCCAGGTGGAATAGTCAGTGATGTTGCAAAGGATTTGATTCAACGACTGATTGTCCGTAGACAAGCAAACAGATTAGGATGTCTAGCGAGGGGAGACAGTGATGTTCGCGATCACGTATGGTTTAAGCTTCTCTCCACGGAACAACTTCTGGAAAAGGAAATTGTTGCACCTTGGGTTCCAGCCATTAAAGATCCATTGGATGCTTCACATTTTGATTCTTACAGACATATAGAAAGTGAACAGGTTCCGCAAAAGCCGTTCTTGACTCCCCATCAGCAAGAGTTGTTTGAAGGATTTTAATTGAATTTCCTTTTTAATTAATATGCTGGTGTTGCCTAAGTGTAGCTATAGATGATGAATACTTAGTATGTTGTTTATTCATTGTTGAAATATTTACTTCTTTTTATCTTCATTCTGAAGTACAAAAAACAAACACCAAATTGCGTAACTAAATGTTACACTTTGGGATATAGTTACTAGATGGTAGTTAACATTAAGGAACATCATCACGGAGCATTATAGAATCTACGGAAATTATTAGAAGGCAGGAGTGTTCAGTGTGTCAAGAATCCAGGATCAGGATGAGTATTTATTTTACACTATTGTAATAGACAAAAGGCAATGATTAACGGAATCACGTGATGGTTGTCGTTGACAAGGGGAGTGATATCAGTATTGAAAATGAATTATCTCCTTTTGATTGTCGACAAGAAATTACATTTCCGAGGAATTTCAGATTAAAAAGGAAGTCCACATATGGATGGGGAAGGTACTTCATTTGAGTGAAATTATCAAAAAAAAAGTGTTCGATACTAGAAATAGTACGAGTATAGGGGAGATATTCAGTAAGCGTATCATTAGGCGATTGGTCATACGTCGTAAAATCGACGCAAAATCGAGCGAATGGGTATGATTTTACGAAAGTGATTAAGAGAGAGATACCGGTAGTTGCTAATACAATTGTCCTTAATCTCCTATGTTTTTTACTTCGATCCTTTTGATACGAAGTGTTTTAGCAAGTGTACATTCGTCTAATCTTACCATTTTTTTCAGGCATAAGCTCATTCGCTCTAAAAGCGTTGAACAAATCGCGAAATAATAGGTAAGCTTTGTGATGCAGCTGGACCAAAGGCAAGCAATACACTATCTTTAACATTTTTAAAGATCTTTTCAATTATACATAAATCAGAGAAATAGAGTATAAAATTTTGTTAAGTATCACCAGAGAAGATGTTTCCGAGTTTAGCGTCAAGCATATTTCAATGAACATCTACAACTTACTGTGACACATCATAACACACTTACTTTTATGGAATATTAAACGCCGCATTACGTTAACAATTTACCGAAGGTGTGAGGAATTTAGGGTTGATAAGATCTTATAAGTGCCCGTCGCTTTTTCGATTCAATCGTTTTTGGCTGCCCTAAAGGTTTAAGAATTAAAGTTACATTATTGATGAGACACCAAAAAAATTAAGGACGAAAACAAAACAAAATAATTATGGCTTGCTGGATGTTTTTGTCTTCTTCCTCGGTCATAAAGAGAGCACACAAACGAGTTATGTGCTTCTACACTGAGGACGATGTGACATTATGATCATATTCTTACGTCTTATGTAGCACATAATCGACAATCTTCTTGCATCAAGTCTATCTCTGGTACCACTTGATGCCTGAGATAATGTCGCTTCTCAGTAATTCTGCAAAGAAACCAGCTGATTGTTTTTCTTCTTTACGTTGTCGAACCTAGCTACATGTTAGTAAAACTTGATATAACGCGCTTTGTAGTGTGATCTTCAGCTTCGCCTTCGAAACTTGTGCACCTTTTTATTGAGAAGTCATGTCTATAAAAATGAGGTAAAACCTTCTACCATGTAGAGCCACTAGATAACACGACCAAATTTCTTGATTCGTACAAGCTGTAAGTATGCTCTACGACTAGGGGACATCTTGAAAAAAGGGCGGAACAGAGAGTGAACTTAATATCTTTCTACAATCACAGAGTGATAGAAAGTTGAAGTTGACAGGTTAAGCCGGTCATATAACGCCTTGAAATTGGTATAAAGTTAACAGGTTAAACCGGTCATATAACGTCTTCATATTGTGGAATAATCATCCCGTGGTTGAGAGCCACTTGTATAATATATCCACCCTCTCATGTTACTGAAAAAGAAAATATTGAAACTTGTTCCTTGGATAACAATATTACTTGATTTACTTGATTACTTGACAATCAATAGACATCTTAATTTTTAAATTCTTCGAGCCATCCTCATTTCGTACACATACGTGCAATTGGCCAAAGATTAACAACTAAGTGAGTACAATAGCACATGAATTTAAACAAACTTTTGAGTGATCCACCGTCGAAATTCTAACGACGAAATCTCTCCCGTTCTTGATGACGCTCAAACGATGACGATCTGAAGAAATAGATGTTTATATGTTAGAAAAGATAAATCGCATAAGATTCGAAAGATGAGACTAACCGTTCGAAGCCACCCCTTCCCCTCCTTCCGATATCTCGCCCACCACTATTACCGTCATTTACTCCTCCCCTTCCTCGCATCTCATGTGGTGTCTTTCGCCTTTCTTGAGCAAAAACCACTTCAAGTTCTCTATGAAAATATTAGGGATATTGAATACAGCCCATCCATGGAGATAAAAATACGCCTGAAGAGAACACACTTACCTCCCTTTCATAACGAAACGGTTCATTTCATCACGAGCCTCAGCAGCAATTTCAGGGTTTGCCATTTCAACAAATGCGAATCCCTTTGGGTGATGAGTATGATAATCTTTCGGTATATAAACATCTCGGATACGTCCAATACGAGAAAAGGCAGACCGTATATCATCCGTAGTTACATCATTACCGATGTTTCGTACAAGAAGGCTTATCCCTGGCGGACCGCGACGCGGACCACGTTCGCGTTCTCTAACAGACATTGGCATCGGCGGAGGTGGTGGACCTCTGCCGTGAAAAAACGGATCCATAGGGGGATACCGACCTGGTGGGGGAGGGCCACCGTAGAAGCCGCCACCCCCTCGAAAATGAGGCGGCGGAGGTGGAGGGCGACGAGGACCTGGAGGATAACCGTAACCGCGATGACGATCATCTGGATGTGGTGGAGGATGCCCGAAAAAGTCACGGCGACGCATATCATCTCCTCGAAATGGGGGGTACGGATCATTCCTCCCTCCACGTTCACGAAAGTTATCGCGTTCATTGAAACGGTCACGTCTAATTCCACCATCCGATCGCGATCTGGAATCATCCCTAGTTCGCCTGTTTCTTAAAGAACGATTCGGACTACCACTTCTACTTCTGCTCCTACCCCTTGGTGAACGACTACGGCTACGACTAGAACTACTGCCACTCCGGCTTCGCGAAGAGCTACGGCTTTTGCTAGAACGGCTTCTGCTTCTACTAGCACTTGACCCACGTCCACTACATATTTATATATATATATATATATATATATGACACGCAATATACGTTCACATGAGATAGTCCGTAGATATATCAGTTTGTCAACAGTCAAGGTATTTACACAATCAAACAGCAACGAATACGAGGTGAGTATTTATTTCCACATATATTCATCCATAATATTAATCCAATATTCTAACGAAACGAGAACATACCGACTTTGGGATCTAGACGCAGACCTTGACTTCGATCTAGATTTAGACCTAGATCTAGACGGACTTCTACCTCTTTCAGGGGACATACTCTAATGAATAATAATGTGTGTGTTTGTTTGTGTAACAAAAATCTTGTCCCCCCTCTGGCTCTTCTTGTAATAAAATATGTGAAATACCTGCTCTTAACGGGTGAAGGAAAGAAATTAGCCAAAGAAAGATGAAGATGAAATTGGATTGGCATGGAACATATCCATCGACAAAATTGTATCAGAAAGGAGAATATTTGATCTATTTCAAGACTAATGTACCTACCGTCTGTTCAATTTAGTTTAGTGAGTGTATATTTAGGGAGATGGGGTATGGTCGTAATCAGCGAGAGAGGTTACTATTTCTGTCGTTGGTGTGGTTATGGTATTTCTTTGATCTTTGATCGCTACGGCTCTCTGCAAGGAAAGAGGAAAGAGGGTACACACATGTATTACCGATTTCGTGAACAAACGTTCTAAGTTCTAATCATATTGACGTGTGAATTTGATGCGAAATTTGATACGAAATTTGATGCGAAATTTGATATCGGTTTCATATTTCATACAAATGTACGAATTACGAATACCTGTTCGAATATGGGAGTTCGCATATAAGTGAAGACCATTCGAAGAGATTACGCAAATACACGAACATGCAAGTACGTATAAAATACACGCACACGCAAGTATGCACATTCGAGTGAGAGAGGTTTGACCTTCAATCATGACAGCTCGCCTCACAAAAGTATCTTCAAAAGGTATCTTAAACCACTAACACCTTTGAAGACTTTTGGTTTTGAAAGAAGACAATTACAATAGTTATTATTCAATTACTAAATTATTTGTAAAATAATCTAGTTGAATACAACAACATTTTGATTATTAGATTGTACTAACTATCGGGTACACTTTACTAGTTGAAAGAACCGCTGAAGATAAAGCTGTATCTAAGCTCTAAGCTAGGTGCAATCTTCAGTCATAATTGCAAAACCGGTGTACCGGTACACTGATAAATGTTTTATTTTACCGAGCTATTTACCGGTACACATGAATTCCCTTCTTTTCTTCGAAGTACAATGTACATTGTACACAGCTTTGTACCCCCTTTTCTGTTGGTGAGAGTAGCATCGTCTTGGTGTCCTGGTTTTTTGTCTGAACAATCACGTCTTTGATGGTTTACCCATCCGTGTGTCCAAAAATAATGAGTACCATGTGGATTCTCACGGCGCCTGTTACGCCGCTCGTTGGAACCAACTGTTTGGATGGTTTGAAGCAGCTCTTCTAAAGCAGTTTGAATGTCAAGAAGTTTTGATTCAAGTATGCTTACTTTGTTGACAATTGCATAAGCGTTTTCCGTGTCATGATTTGTTTCGTTTTGGAGCAGTAAGGCTTTTTCAATGTTATCGAAGCAGCGTGAAAGGACTTCAGTCGTGTGATTAAGGGAGCTTTAGGATACGGTGGTACCAAGATTAACTGCTTTGTACTCTTTATGTACACGATTAAGAAACGTTTTCATATTTTTCCAGGTGCGATTTTCATTAGGTAGACGATCCCATTCGTTGAGATCTTTTGCATAAATCACACACTGATTTAGAATTGTCCAAGCAAGGCTAATTAGTGAAGTATCAGGTAGTTCTTGATTGGCTCTTGTAGAAAGGTCTTGAAGGTCTTCCAATTCGTCCCTTAGTTCGGTAATGGGGTAGATGGAGTGTAGGATAAATTCGTAATGCGACTTTGTTCAGTTATGAACATTGTCGGGTGACTCGACCATATTGATCGTAGAGCCATGTCAAGATCTCTGGAATTGTTCCAATGAGGCGTTGCGTAATGCGGTCAATAATACCTTTGAGATATTTGGGTGCAATTGCACCTTGAATTTGTTGTTTACGCGCTTGTTCTATACCGATGGCCTCATTGAACACACGAATTGCTTCGTCATGCGCGTCGCGTTGTGCTGTAGCTTGGACAGCCGTTGCATTCGCTGGAATTTGCAGAACGCCAGGGTGGGTGGGACGTTGCCATGCCGCTGCACCTTGTAAGGCTTAAAATGTTGTTTCATCCAATACAAGGAAGGTATGCCTAAGTCCACCTCCGCCTTCTGTAGAGGGGATGCTTCCTGCATTACGACGGGTTTCTTTTTCAAGAAGGTGGAGCTCCCCGACAATACGATCGACAGCGGAGAGGCGCTCTTTGTAGTTCGGTATTTCTGGTTTTACCATGATAATAGTGATGAACAGTATGAACGTGTTAGGAAATACGATATGCGTAATAAAGGATCAATACTTAGCTGTATTTACAGGGAACACAATGAGGTGAAAAACCAGCTAAGTAAATTAATGAGGATTATGCTTAGTTGTCATTCAATTGCAAGACTGGGATTTCGGCAACTAATGACGTGGTTGGTAATCTACGTGGAGGTCTGGAGTAAGGATCAACAAGTACATACAGTTGAAAAATATAAAGTACCGGTATTATGATGTCATAAAATTTAACATGTAAATTTCATTTGGTTTCACCTTTGTTATATTTAGTGCTTGTTTGTCTGTTGCTACATATTTGCATTCCTTTTGTAGGCTATGTTGTAATTTTCCATGACTTCATTTAAAGGAGATTACAAGGGGACACGTCATATTTGTTAACACTCTTTACTCTCAAGTGATCAAAGATTCTGAAGGTTGTGATTATTTCCGAAAGACACCAGTTGAAGTGATCGTTGTGGTTCAGTCTGTATGAGCGAGATTGTATACGTCCCATCACCGTAATGCTCGTCATTGGCGATCTTTTAATTGAACATGAAGATATGGATTTGTAGACAGGTCAGATGGGTACGTATACAAAGATTACTCCATTCAAAATGACAGACCTGGTAGTGAAAGCTGTCGAAACTCATGCTGAAAAGTTTTTCGTCGATAACAATTTTCATTAATGTTGTTTTTATCGTTATGCAATTACCGTCATTAATGTTACGAAAGCAATCAAGGTTACTATGTGGTCCACACTTTCTAACAGTAGATTGTTTGGAGGAAAGAACTGGAAGAACGAACCTTTCAAATTAGTGACGTGGATTTCTTCCGCAATCATACTTAAGCGGAATGATAGCGATTGAATGTAGATCCGACCCGATTTACTACATTGAACTCGTGTAACATCATATCGAAGATATGATTCCCGTGCATGAACTCGACAAGCATTTCAATACTTGCCACTCATGTTGCAGCTCAAGACAAAGAATGCCGAGAGTCCTGGGGATTTCCAACCCCTTCTTTGTCAACGAAAGGAAATACACAGCACTCTTGAAGTTCCTCGCCTTGAGTTTCGACATGAATGGCAAGTCATTGAAATGCTTGCCGAGTTCACGCGTGGGAATCTCATCTTCGATAGGATGAAACCCTAGCTGAATGTAGAAAATCAGGCGGGATCTACCTTGAATCGCCATCCTCGTGATCTGGATATGATTGTTTAAGATATCCATGGAAATCCGCACCTGAAAGGTTTGTTCTTCTGGTTCTTTCCTCCAACAATGTTGAAGGTGCGAGCCACGAAAGTATCCATAGCCATGATTGATTTCGCCATATTAATGATGGTATCAATATTGAAAACTTTTTAATTAACAAATGCATTAGATAAAATAAAACGTTCCATCGACAACATCTCTCCTGCAATTAAGATCGCATCTTGCATATTAGATGAATACCCAGGAATCGTCGTTGCGAAATCTCAGACATCTCATTACATCAAAATATGCCCAATGTCCAACTTCTTTATTTGTGCTACTAACTTAATTGTAGAAATGAGTCATAGATACAACCTTTCGAATCCAAAATATCGAGATGTTAGAAGAAGGAATTTTGAAAGAAAAGACGACAAAGAGAATGAATTGTGAGTAAAGCTATTTTTGAGACGAACTACTGATACATGGTGATTTTGATATGAAATCCATAGTACCAAGAATATACATATCAGGAACTCAAACTTTCGAAAGTGTACCATTGACTAATCATAATCATGACCATGACTTACAAGCAAAATATCCTTGTCCGATCCATATGTATATACATGTATATGAGTTTAAAATCTAGTTCAGCCTTGATAAAGAAGATGCGTGTCGATTATACGAGTATCTCGCAGGAGGGAAAGTGACAGCTTTATGCACACCTATTTATGTAAGATTACTGCAGTGTATCACTGGCAACTCCTTACGACAGTGGTTGCCCAATTTTATCGCTTCATTTCAACATCTCTACTCATGACTAGAACTACTTGTGTACAGGTGCGTACTGCGTAACCCTACTAATCACTTTACAAAGAAACTCCCCCAGACGTTTTTGATTCATTGAAAACTTGGAAACAACTAGAAAACTAGAGGTCAACTCGTTGGTTATAGGAGAAAAGAGGTAGTATGTTGACGAGCTTAGTAATTCAAAAATCAAAATCTACGGTCCTAGAACTCGTCAGAAACATCGAGATGCATTGTTTCCTCAACACGCTTTACAAATTCACTCTTCTCAAGACAATTCTTGCATTCAACTCCACGATCTGCCAAAATTGACTTCAACTTTTTCACTCGCATTTTGCTGAAATCCTTCGGCTCCAAATTTGCCGTCTTCACCGGAAACTTTACCGTACAAATCTCGGGATTACTCTTATTGATACGCTTGCACACACGATCCGCGGGCATACCAAGACTAAACGGCTGTGCCACATCACGCTTGATGGGATCAATGTAATAGCAAATCTTTTTCTCTCTTTGCGAAAGCTTCGTTTTATCGGGGTTACAGTAATCTCCAAGAGCGGCTTCAATTTTATCCTTCTTATTCAGATCTTTCTTTTCCATACTAGCACGTACATCCTCAATGACCTTTATGCAAACTTTTGGTTCCAAAATCAAACAACGTTAGAAATTACAAACCAAACCCAAACAAAAACACCTCGTTCATTGCGAAATAGGCATCCATGGAAGACCACGGAATTCCGAGAATTTTATCTACATATCGTGCTGAATGAACATCATTCGAACGTATTCTACACAAATATCACTGACCTTCACATTCCTCGCCAGCGGAAACAAACGAAGATAGCAGGGCTACAGATGATGCAAATACAGTGAACAGTTCGAATTTCATTGTGTAGGTGTTGGTGTTGGATGGATACAACAGTAAAAAGTATGTACGGTATGTGGACTAACGAGGCGTACACCAACGGGAATGAAGGAACTTCGTCGATGTTTTCTCATGGCTTGTTTTTCCTGCAGCGGCATCTCAATGCGTGTTGACTTACGCCACGTGTAGATCGTCTGGAATGCGAACTTTGTTCCAGTAATCGTTATTTTCACGAGTTCGCATCGTAAGTACACGAACTTTCACGGCCGTCGGAATGGCTAGTTGAGTCCCGGGCAAAAATGTATGCCCTTGATGCCGTGGCTACGAGCTACGAAATATGTGAGAGGATAAAGAAAAAAAAGTAAAATTTGAAATTGACAAACACGGGATGTGAGTGACATGTTCGCATACAATTTTATTTTGATCCATTTGTCAACGCCGGTAATCGAAAAATATGAATCAAAAGACCATGTTAGCGTTTAAAATCGATGCGGAAAACCCGCAAGGAAAGGTTCAAGAAGTTCCCATTCCATCTCCTCTTCCTGGCGAGGCTCTGATTAAAGTCCTTCGTGCTGGAGTGTGTAACACTGATTTGGAAATACAAAGGGGTTACATGGGATTTTCGGGGATATTAGGTCATGAGTTTGTGGGGACTGTAGAGTCTGTGAATTGTGTCGATGAACAGCAACAAGTTTGGGTTGGGAAGAGGGTATGCGGGGATATCAACTTGGCGTGTAATGATTGTTGTGTATGCAGTTTGAAAACAGATCGATCTAGAAATCATTGTCCGACTAGGACTGTCTTGGGAATTTTAAATAAAGATGGGACAATGTCAGAATACTTAACGCTACCGGTGCGCAATCTTCACGAGGTTCCTGCTACCGTTACAGATGAGGAAGCAATTTTTACAGAACCTCTAGCTGCTGCCTGTCGTATTATTGAACAAGATCTCATAAATTCGGTTACAGATCGAGTTGCAATATTAGGAGATGGAAAATTGGGCTTAATGATTGCTGAAGTAATTGGTCGAGAGTATTTGAAGGCATGTTCTGAAAATCCCGAAGTTTCTCCGCCACAACCAGTACTGATTGGAAAACACACGCAGAAGATGGATTTAGTACAAGAAAGTGGAATCAAGCAACTTTCATTGTCTGAGTGTAAGGCTAGTGATCATAGTTTGAAGAAAGAGCTTTCTCAAAGTTTTGACGGTAAGAATTTGACAACAATATCACTTCACAACGGCTTCTACATTAACCTTTATTTAAATAATACAGTCGTTATCGATGCAACTGGTAGTCCGGCGGGCCTCTCTTTGTCGTCTTCGTTGTGTAGACCTATGGGGACTATCGTGCTAAAGAGTACTTGTGCTAGTGGCGAAATGTTCAATGCTGCCCCATTTGTAATTGATGAATTAAAAGTTGTTGGATCGCGCTGCGGTCCATTTCCGAAAGCTCTCGAGCTCTTATCGCTAGACGAGAATAATGATGAAAACCTGAAACCCCTACGAGTTGGAAAGTATGTGACGAAATGTTTTCAATTATCGGAGGCTGAAGAAGCTTTAAAATTCGCAGCTGAAAAGTCCACCATGAAGGTCCAAATAGTTTGTTCTCGGTAATGAAAATATCGCTGGATCAGTAATGATCACCTTTCACCTTCTAAGCATTCATAATAAATTACACGTTTTAAGATACATGATAATAAAAATATTTTGATGTTATAGAGTCAAAATAACATGATTCATGGACTATATCTTAGATCCCTTTGTTATTGGTAGCGCAATATTAATTTGGCTCTTCATTTTTACATCTACCGCTTTCTTTAAATTGAACTAACTTACAAATCATGAAAGAGGTGCGTTCGTACATCAAACAATCGTAAACATTATATTTTTGCTGCACTGGAAGAATGAGAATTTGGTACGGCAGGCATTGGTACAGCGGGTTCACGCGATTTTGAAGTCATGCTTAAAACGTAATGCGTTTGCCCGTCAACAACTTTATCCTCTATTGGTGAAGAAGTGTCAGCTGTTCCATTCAAGTGACGGCTTAGGAACGAATCCAACTGCCGTTTCGAATATGAACTTGTAGCAGGTCGGCCATTTGTTGAAAAACTTGGAGTTGTCCAGTAATTGTTGGGATCGCCCGCGTTGAGGGAACCAACAGATGATGATGATTCAAGAGGTGAAGAAACAGAGTCCATGTCAAGAGATCTTCCCATCCAGCTGCTGCCACTCATTGATTCCGTTAACGCCGTCTGACTTTTAGCTGCGCTGGGTGGTTTTGATCCTAATGCCATTGTCCCCATCATTGTCGCCTCCAAACTATCCGAGAAATGAGACACCTCATCCTTATGACCAATAGCAGTGTCATCTTCATCGTCCCATTGGTCTCTTACTGCTTTACCGTCACTAAGCGATCCACTCCCATAAATGCTTTCACTTTTATTGAAGGAAACATTCATTTCGTCTGCAGTCCCGTTGTCAATGCAATTGGCGTTGATTTCCAAGTATTGTTTTGTGCTATCGGGGGCTCTCAAAATGGGAACGCCGCACCTTACAAAAGTACATTAATAATATTATTGGACAAAGAACAAGGAGTAACGGAAAAACTCAAATGTCAGAAACCTCACCTTTTGCAAAATGCATGCGCAGCAGTCACCTTATTATCCCAATCGTCTTCATCATTATTGTCGTCATTATTTTTTCGCTCTATTGCAACGTAGTACATTTGCAAATACTTCATCCCGCGAGTTATTTTAAAGGAAGACGAGGAAACAGATACGTGAGGATAACGAATTTTTCCGGGCGAATCTCTCGCACATAGATTGGCTCTTTCGTGTAAAGCAAAATGAACCGAATTGCAATGGCACGATCCACGATGTACGACTTTACGCTCTTTTGAATCATCGGGTGCACCGCCGCTGAAACTCATTGCTGGAAAAAACGATTCGTCCTCTTTCTTCTTATAGGCTGCTTCAAAATAAGCATCACCATTCCTCTTATTCTGACCAGTCGAAGAAGAATCCGACGTCGAATGAATGATTAAGTTCCCAAGCACCAATTTCAAAAAGAGGGTAAAATACTGATGATTCAACTTATGCCGATTATCACCATTCAACTTTGGCAAATAATATTTTTTCAAAGCATGTACGGCCAAACGTACAATTGCAATGGACAATCCTACAGAGGTAGTTGCCGATCCTAACAAAGAGCAAAGGGATTTGGCACCCAATGACATGGCATTTCTCCCTTCGTCCGTTGAAATGTCGTTGCTCATTGTAATTTAATTTTCTATTTTTTTTTGACGTTGACGTCGTCGTTGTCGTGTCAAAATGAAAAATTCTTTTAATATTGGATACAATGATGATTGTTCGAAAAATGTATATAGAGTACGGACTGAGGATAATTCTGAGCAATGCTTCACTTAATTGTATATTGCCGTTTTCTTTTTATCCAATGGTGTTCATGGGAAACTTTACTTGTAGTATCAACGTCGCAATGATGGGTTTCGATATTATTACAAAATAACCGACTACTGGCAAAATACACTGATAGTTGGTAGTCCATGTTGTGCACATAGGACATATAGGTATTGAAGTTTTTCTGTCTACGTACGAATCGAACAAGAATGACACATATTGGTTTTAGCTTACAAGCGTTGAAAGTTTTGTTTATCATAACGGTCAAAGTCCTGTTTAGACGAATTCTGCCATCTCCATCAGACATAGACATCGCCAAAGAAACAGAAAAAGATAAAGAAAAGAGCATACCGGTATCTTGTTTTCCAAATGCCATCTCATCGAAGTTGAAAGTAGGATCCCGGATGTGGAACACTTGGTTGATAAGATATTTCGTATCGGTGCTGATGAACAGAAGAGGTAAGGTTAAAAATGATATAAGGAATAAGGTTATCGAAGAAAAGAGTCTTGTAGCCCATTGAAAAGATGATGATTCTAGTGACAAATCTCTTGAAAATATAGTTGAGGAGACTGTAAAAGATCGTTTTGTCAAGTGGGTTTCAATGGAGCGGGTAAGGCAGCAGGAGTTTTATGATTATTTCGTTTACTCTTAGGCAAAATGCGTTGCAAATGACATTAAACACCATGTAATGGAGACACGCTCGTTTGCATATTGAATGAAAGGGAACTGACCGACATTGAAGCGCTGAAGATGGTGGATGAGAGGATGGCAAAAAGAAAGTGAAGATCGTCATGCTGGAAATCAAGAATTGGAAGAAACTGTTGGAGCCCTCAAGAGCAGCACTCAACAACATCATCTCCAAATTCGAGGATGGTTTAAATGCACTTGTATTTATAAAACAAAAGCATCAAATTTTCAACGTGGATAAGTTCCAAGTTCAAGCTGAGCGCCAAAAAGTTATTTTTGAACGAGCAAACATCGAAATTTATCAATATCTTCTCATCTTTGTAACCGAAGCAAAAAACCGAAGATTATACCCTGGGACCAAAAGAAATAGATGAAGTGATTCGTAAAGCTAGATATGCTGCCTCACTTCAAAGTAAAAGGAAAAGCTTTTCAGAGAGGCTATTGGATCAAAAGCATGTGATTTGTTAGGTGTGCTTGAAGTCTATCGCAACCTAATCAATCGTGATGAGAATTTATGTTTTGGGGAAGAATTTATGAGGGCGGTGACCAACAATGTTGCTATGCTGTCACAAAACGATCCTAGAATGTGTGATTAAAAGCACACGTCTGTTTGATAAGGTTGACGTATGATTTCATATAGTGAATGATGGGCCAAGAGTTAAACATTATGCTCATGGTAACAGCCAAATTTCAAAGACTTCATGGCTGGTTTGAGCGATATGTGATATGTTAATAAATAATGAAAGCTATTCATATTTTAAAGAATACAATAACTGGTACAAGAGTAGAAGCTAACAAGATAGGAATACAGTTGAAAAATAAGTAGTCCACTCTATCTCTTTTTCATTCAATTTTAAGTTTTGACTACTTGTCAGCTAGAGATGACATTGTAACGCACTGTTATGGAATTGCCATACTCATACGATTTGCTTTGATTGCAGGAAAAGAATTACCAAAATCTGTGTCAACATCCCCGGCATTATTGAAACTTGCATAGCTAAGGACTCGTAAGCTTTTAAGAGAGACTGAAAAGTGTCAACCAGTATTCCAAATAATCTACAGATGCATACATGTAAATAAAAATTAAAGAAAAAACGCAACTTTTATTGTTCTTAACGACTACAACAGTAAACCGAAGGCATTCTAATGTATTTCCATAAATAGATACGAACGTCTCGTCTCGTTCTTCTAGCTTGATTGCAAGAAAATTATATGACTTTCGAATAATAATTCTCACAAGCCATTACTTTTTGACAACAAGTTTTTGGCGCGCTCGTCTATCTTGTATTTTCACTATAACAGCTGCAACACGTGCACGTATAGGCTGCGGGAGCTTTGTGACAGCCATTGTTCCCTTAGCTTTACCCCACAGCTTCAAAGTTGATAAAACGTCTCGGAATCTAACTCCTCGTTGTGCGTTACCACCATTTTCTTTACTGTCAACTTCCAATTTTCCCGCGCTGTAATCCAGTGCATTTTGTGCTATGGGTGCCCATTCATTTGCCAAGCTCCATGGGATATTCAATCTTGCCGACAACCCTTTAATCAATACAGATGCTCTACCAACTAATACTAAATCCTGAGGAAATGACTTGAGCTCATTCACAGGAGAGTTCCCGCTAAGTTCCTTGTTCTCGTAACCTCCCGGGAGGTCTTGAACTGACCCATCAAACAACCAAATAGCAGTAGCACACGCCGCCTCCTCCTTCGCATCTTCCTTAATTTCAACACCAAGTTCAATAGCCAAGTCACCAATCCGTTTCAAATCTTCTGGAATCCCATCAGGTCCTTTTTGCACTAGTGATACCATTAATTTTGCTAAAGTTTCTCTCTTCCTACCAGTAATTTGTTTCACTTGACCAAAATCGATTAGACCGATACTCCCGTCTTCTAAGACAAATATGTTCCCTGGATGCGGATCTGCATGAAAGAATCCGGTCTCAAGAATTGAGCGCCCAAATACATAGGTCAGTGCACGTAATAATTTGCGACCAAATAGCTTCGATTCTGGACTATTCGGGTCAATTCCTTTCTTTTCCATTTCTTCTCGTGCACGAGAGAGTGGAACACCTCGCAAGAAGTCCATCACAAGCACACGTCCACAAACCAAACCAGGTACTGGACGTGGGATCACAAGAGGTATTTCTGCTGGTTTGGACCCATCAATAGAACGAGAAAGAGCAGTATAAATACGATCCATTGCAACTGCCTCCTTGACAAAGTCAAATTCGTCAGCCAATTGTACCTCTAGTTCACTAAATACAGTATAATAGTCCAAAGGCAATTTTCCTTGCAAAGTCTTTGCAAGTTGCTTTAAATTTGCAATATCTCCCATAAGTTTTGGTTCGATAGCAGGACGTTGAACTTTAACAGCCACCTCTCTGGGTCCGCCGTACTGCTCGGAAAGAACAGCCCTATGCACTTGGGCAATCGACGCTGCACCTAATGGAACTTCATCAAACTCTATAAACATATCCTCAAATGTTTCTCCTTCGTGCAACAATTCTTGTGATATAACTGCTTTCGCAAGTTCTACTGGCATAGGATCTAAGTTATCCGTAAATCCGCTGAGCTTTTCAGTATACTGCCTTGGAAACAAATCGGACCGACTAGCAATAATCTGAGCAGTCTTCACATAAAATCCTTTCAAAGTAGTGATAGCCTCTTTCAACGTCGACGCACCCTTCTCATGCTCTTCATCCCAAATAACTTCGCATTCTTCATCTGACAAACATTCACCCAACAACGTCTCACGCAACTTCAATTCCGTATTCTTTCCATAATAACTAGCAATAATTGGCAACGCCAAACTCCAAAATGTTGCTGCACGCTTTACTCGTTCTACCTTCGATAACGGCTCTGGAAATTCAATGGCATCTGCCGCTTCTGTGAGAGGAGGAACAGTAGAATAGAGGGCACTGTTTCCGTCATGAATGCTGCTGCTGCTGCTGATGCCTGCAGATGATGATGATGGTGCAAAGGCAAAGGCAGACGGTATGCAACTCAAAGCTACGAGTATCGAGATGCGTTTGAATGGTGACATGGGAACGAACTGTTTCTATTTATTAATACAATGTCTCTCTAGTAGAGAGGGAAGTGCAACAGAGTGTTTAGGATATACAAGTACTACAAGTTAACAAGTATAATATGAGAAAAAACACGTCGATTGTTTTCGTCTCAATTCACATGGAAAAACAAAATATTCGATATTTTTTCGAAAGGATGCGTAGGCATGCGTGATTCAAGTCCCGCATTGCCATGTTATGTGATGTCACCGATGTACGTCGTACGTCGTAGTCGTAGTCGTAGTCGTAGACATCGCATCGCAATTCGCTTAGATCCCGTTCCGTAATCAAGCGATATGACCTCTCATGGATTACCTATGATCGGTCGAGACTTTTTCATTGTTGCGTGCGTGGTGGCACGATCCGTCTCATCTACCCGGCAGCTCTACAAAAGCAGCTCTCTAATAGTGAGAGAGAAACAAAGGAAACTGGGAAAGCAAGAAAATTACGAAGAATGTTGATACACTCAACACCACCGCATTTCGCAATTTTTTACGAGAAACATAAAGACCTACAATAACATCATTGCAAATCATCAATTGTTAGAACTCACTTTCAGATAACCAATATGCGTTTGAATACTTTTGCCGTTGCTGCCCTTGTTGCCAGAACTAGTACTGCGTTCGTGTCCAGTAATGCACCTCGTACTTTTGTCACCTCCACCAGCCGTACGGAAATGCGTGCCACTGCTCCTACTATGATCATTTACTGATCCATAAAGACGGCGATGGATACCGTTGAGTATGCATTGGGAAAAAGAGATAAAGTGAAGGGTACAGGAATGCTCAGCTTTATCGAATTTGAGCGTGAACCGAAGAACGATGATGATTCCGAGGAAGCTGAATAAGTCGTTGATGTTCTCCTAGGCTGGCGTGAGGTATATTGTTAGGATAGCTCATTGGAGTGAACTCTTTCCTTGAATGAATAGGAAATCATTGTTCACTTTCTTAACTTTGTTCAATGATCGAATGACGACATCTGTAGATATCGATTGACATTACTTTCGTCTGCAGAGCTCTGATATGATTTTTTGGACATAAGTGGTAATATGAACTTTCGGAACGAAGCTTGTTACTTCACGTTGAGTATGGAGGAAAATAATAATGGAACTTATAATTGTCAATTTGATTTAAGGATTTAATTTTTGGCTCTTTTCCTAATACTTAGCAAGAACATCAGGGAACCGGACTACTGCGTAGTCTTCCTTTTCAATGGTTACTTCATTTCCAGCAAAGTCGCGGAATTTCACGAAATCGCCAACACTTACGTCCACTGTCATAAACTCTCCATTTGCAGCCATTCTTCCTGGTCCAACTCGGATTACTTCGCCAGTGCTAGCTTTCCCTTTGTTGGCGGTGCTTGCAATCAAGAGACCGCTGCTTGTCTCTTCTTCACCACTTCTATTGACTTTAACGAGAATGCTATCTGAAGTCATTTCCGCACTATCAAGAGTTAATTTATCACCATTGTACTTTACCATAATATCTGTGTCTCTGATAAGCATATGCTTGGAGCCATCGTAATCTATTTCAGTGCCGTCATATTTTCCGTACAGGACGCTATCGCCAGATTTTACAGGCATTTCAAATAATATCCCGCTTTCTTGATGCGTGCGTCCGGGACCAGTACTTACAACAAATCCTTCAGTCTTCTTCACTTGCGCTTTTTGACTCAAGATGATTCCTCCCTCCGTTTCTTTTTCACTCTCGTAAACTTTGACTAGAATAAAATTGGAACATGGCTCGACTTCTCCAGTGATTTCACGCCCTTCGAGCACAACATTTCGTTGGACCAAACCCCGCGAGAAAGACGTAGCAGAAGGAGCGAAGGCATTGCATGCTCCTAGGAGAGAGACAATCGTTAAGGAAGAGAACTTCATTGCTATTTTCAATTGCGTTTGGGTAAGATGGAGACGGCGATATGCACACCTTTTTATCATAAACACACAATGTTGTCTACCCGTAGCTAGCTACGAGTATCAGTGTCAATTCTGACGTACCAAGGCATGCTGCGACGCCATCAATTCTGATAGCTAGTCTATCGGTATACGTTACTGGAAGTAATGACACAAGTTGAACTTGAGAAGAAAAATTTGACACGCACCCATCTCTCTCGATAGAGAGAGTCAAAAACCCATAAGACGATGCTATCATCTAAATCGGTCAAGCATTGACAATCAGATATATTGGCGCTGTTTGCTTTCTTAACTACCGGTAGAAAGAGCGATACTTACAAGTTATTGGATCTTATTTTTTTGGAACGATTTGGAGAAAGTTTTTCTTGGCAAAAAAATGTCAGTTTCGAATCTTTTCGTCTCAATAATTTTTGTCGCTGCGACATGTACGTTTCAAGTGAATGGTTTTACCGTATTGAAAAATAATAAATATGTTGGAAGAAGATTTCAATCGACGAATTTGAATACGTTACCTTTCTTTGTAGAAGAGAGCAGTTCTGTAGATGAATCGCGAAAAACACCTAAGAAGATTCTTCAAAGTCGCAAGTTGGGAAGTCAAGAACATCTTATGCTTCCTCGTCAATACAGCCCCGGGAAAGAAGATTTTCCTCAAATGTCACATGTCAGCTGTACAATTCTTAGTGCAACACCGTCAACGCAACATTTAAAACTAGCCATTGAAAGTACCATGAGGTCCCACCCCATGTTACGAGTGAAGGTGATAGGAGATGGCGAGCCTTCCGAGCGTATCGATTTGTTTCAGATGGTTCGTAAGGGTGAACCAAGTCCACTCACTTTTCAGGAAACGGAAGTTGGGGTTTTTAAGGCAGATGATGTTTTGAGTGTTGTCGATGTCGAGAATGATGATATAGATGCATCATGGAAGGAGAGATTTAATTATGATTTAGATTTAGCAACAATAGATGTTTCCGAAGGGCCGTTATGGCGTATTGAGCTTCACCGTTTGAATGCTAAAAGTGGAGATTCATCGAATGACGATTGCGCTATTCTTTTAACATTCAATCATGCTGTATCGGATCAAAGCTCTGCCAATCTTATCATGGACGAAATATTGGGAAACATTTCACAATTGGAAAGTGAAGGCGTCATTTCCAATAAAGGAGCAATAAACAAAATACCGAACTCTTTAGAAGAAAATGTGTTAGGTACAGGAAACATCTGGGAGGACATTGGAGTTTCTGGTGTTTCTACAAGGACTCTCCAGTACGTAGCAGGTAAAGCTGCAGAAGGTTTGAGGAATCCTGTCATTTTACCTGATGACGACGATTCGAATGGGAAGTCTGATCCATTAGCAGCCTTAACGACCATATCAGGGCGTGCAGCTGGAGGTGAAGACTCGACATCGAATGAAAGGCGGTCGACGTTACAGTTTAGAACGCTTTCAAAACAAAGTAGTGCTTCGTTATTAGAGAAATGTCGAGAAAATGGAGTAACGATGACAAATGCTCTAAGCGCTGCAGTTGCACTAACTTCCACGGATGTTATCGCATACGGTTCTGATGATTCCACTGCGACACGAAATTACAAAGTCCTGCAGTCACTCGACATGCGAAGATTTGGAAATGAAGCTGATGAATGTGAGAGCGTCAGTTGCCAAGCTGGATCAATGGACCTAATGTTAGGCCCACTGAACGATTTCTCTGGGGCTTCTTTGCGATCGGGAAAGGACAAAAATGCTATTGAAAAATTTTGGAGGCTCGCCAAGGAAGGTCGAGATCAGACTCGTAGCTTCATCGAATCGGGTGGTCCTGAACAAGCGGTAAAAGTCTTTGATTTTGCTATGACTGTCGCAGACTTAAATAATCTTGTTCATCTTACCGCAAAATCTGAATCTAGTAAAGGTAGAGCATATTCGGCTGGTATTTCAAATGTTGGCGTTTACGAACGTCAAAAGGCAGTAAAGCGAGAGAAGTCGAATGACCGTGATAATTTGAAATCAAAACATGGAAGGTATGATATCAAGGAAATTTATTTTGCGACTTCGCATGCGAGAAGTGGATGTCTCTATCAAGGTTAGTAACTCGCACAATTAAAGAACGAACGGAATTGCTTACTAAATTCTTTTCCAAAAAAGTATCATGCATGACTGTCAACGATGAGATGAATTTTACTTTTCATCCCGCTTCTCCTTTAGTCAAAAATAAAGTTAATAAGAAATTTGCGGACGCTTTTGTGGACTTGCTCAATATTGTGTCTGGCACAGTTCCTCAGAAGTCTTCGGAAGAAACGGGTGTAGAAGTCAGAACATCCTTACCTTCAAATTTACTAAGCTTTGTTGCGTTTGCATATGGTGTGTATGGAATAGGCATACATGCTGACGCATGGAGTCAGTTCTTCGAAAACGTAAGCATAATGAAAGAAAATATACCATCGGAAGATTTCTGGGCAGCAATCAACTTCTGGATATTTTTTGCGGTCGGGCATCCACTACTTCAACCAATTTTGTGGATAAGCGATGTGTTACACGGCAGCCCAGGCCCGAAAATTGCCGACCTGGTGCCTCTAACATTCCTTTTCGCTAACCTTGGTGCAATATACATAGTCTCAGCATTTAAAGAGGTGAGTTGGTGACCTGCTCTACCTTTCTCAAAAAAGATTGTTTCCTTAGATAAAAATACCTCTTCAGGTACGAAATGCACTCAATATCGCAGCAGTTTCGGCCTTTATTGCCTACGTTGGGGCTGGATTGGATGGAACGGCAGGGCTTGGCGATTTCAATCTTCAGATCAACGACAACTATGGGTCGAAAATTGTTAAAGGTAAACAATCGCGTTTGCTTCACAAAAAACGTGCCTCCCTCTTATTTTTTTGATCTAACAATAGGTTGCCCTGCGTACGAAGAAGTCCGGCAATCAAGTATGGACGGGTTTGATTTGAATAAATATCAAGGAAAATGGTATGAACACAAATTTCATGACTGGACGCAGTTCAAAGAGGTATATGATACAACGCTTGATATCAAGGTAATTTTGTCGCCATTGATGAATATGATGTCTCTAAATTCTCACATAAATTGCTGTAGTTGACACAAGGTGGAAAAGGATGGATCGACGATTTTGGCGTTAAGGGGCCTGCGCCAGATGCCGCACGACTCTCGTGGGATAAAAGTCCAGTTGCAAATGGAGCGCATTACTTCCTTTTTGGTCGACTTGACGAAAATGATCCTCCGGGCGTGTTACGTGAGAGTGGCTTTGGAGTCGAGTTCCCTAATTACATAGTTGACGTCCTTGAGGATGAAAATGGTACGCACATCTTCACGTTTCGTTTGTAATCGTATATGCTTCAATCTAACTCTTTTTTCGTTTATCAAGGAAACTACAAGGAATCAATTCAGTTCCAATGCCTTGACAGAGGTGGCGTTCGTGTTTTCGAGGGTATCAACTTCATGAGTCGATCACCTGTGATGACAGACGAAGAATTAGATGCAATGCACAAAAGAGCAGAAAAAGCAGGAATGTATCCCTATGGGGCCGCACCTGAACAGATGCATCGTGTTGCTAGGCGCGGGATTGATGTGCCAGATAAGGATGTCGATAATACGTGGCAAGCAATGTGGAGAGCAATTGGTTTTGACAAATTGCTTGAACTCCTTACAGAGTCAATTGAAGATGGCGGTAGATGAATGAGATAATGTACGTAGTTTTTCATTTGAATCTTAAGGAAACATCGTTACTCGCATGCATTGTCTGCTGTATATGTACACTATAATTGCAAATTTCATAGGTTTGTACACAATCCATTACCAGAATACTTGCCTTGTTCAGTACGAATGGTGGAGGAGAAGAATACTCGTTTCGATGTTTCAAATATCTATGCTGCTGGACAGTTGGCTTTTAGTTTTTGCATTTCGTTCGAAACAAAAGGGTGTCACAATGATGACACTCAACAAAAGTTCTTTCAACTTAATTCCCGTGACAAGATTAATTCTAACGTATCTTTCTTTCAACGGAATTCCTTACTTACATAAATCAGTCTATACTTTTTGGTTATCTGAAACAGAAATGGTTCATTACTTGACGAGAAGTCTTCTATTCGGTCTCTTGGTCTCATGGCACTTCGAAGATGCCCTCTGCTTTTCTCCTCGTGAGATGAAAGAAAAGAAGAGAAAGAATCAAAGAAAGAAAGATAAATCATGTAGTGATCATAAATCTTGCCGTAACCTTTTGGTAGAATTCGTTGATAATCATAGTGAGATTGAGTGTTCAGACAAAGAAGCAAAGAAATGCCCGATTCTTTGTGGAGTTTGTACACCTCCTACAACTTTACCGGTGAGATTCCTATCAATTACTTGTAAACTATTGAAACTTCTATTCAATGCGATGCTGCAAACGTATTTAGACAGCTGCCCCTACCCATCCCGCTTACCAAAATAATCTTTCACCTTCCCCTTCGATTGAACCGACCATTGAACCTTTGTCGCAAGTGACTTATATTCCTGGCGACTTAAGTTTTGAGCAAAATGGAATTCGTTTGTCAACCGGTCTCACATCAAATATAATTGCAACATCCGGTGAAAAAGTGAATTTGCTTGGTGGCAAAAAATCGAAAGAAAAATTTCACTTTAATCCTGATGGAGGTGCGATTTTCAGAGAGCCATCGGGAAGCGGCTGGGTATATGTTTCAAACTCGGAGCATGAAAATGGAGGGGTTGGTGCCATGTACTTCAATGAGCAAGCCCAAGTGATAGGATATGATTTTATTTTGAAGGGAACTACTCGTAACTGTGGTGGTGGCAAGACTCCGTGGGGAACTTGGTTGTCGTGTGAAGAATCAGAGGGGGGTCAGGTTTGGGAGGTCGACCCGTGGTCGGGGTATTTTCACCAAACAAAAATAGGCGATGAGGTAGGAGATTACTATGAAGCTGCGGCTTATGACTTTCGAGAGCCCGCGAATCCAAAGTTCTTCGTGACCACTGATACCTCATCAGGCGCTGTTGTGCGTTTTGTGCCTGATCCCGCTATTGTTGAGGAAGCGTCGAAAACTGGAAACTTTATGAATATTCTGAAGATTAATTCGAGCGATGCTTCTTCACGGACCTATCTAGTTATTAATCCACTTACATCTACATTTCATTGGTCATCGATTAAGGAGGAAGGCGAAAACAGTGCACGACTGTATTTTCCCTACAGTGAAGGAATAGATGTTCGTGACGGTATGTTGTACTTTACAGTGAAGACGCTTAAGCTTCTCTTTATATTGGATCTTGATATGGGGACATATGAATCGAGTAGTACAGTATCCGGCGCGTTTGAAAACCAACCTGATCAAATTACTCGAATATTGGGACAGGATAATGAAGAATCTATTTTATACTTTTGTGAAGACGGAGGGTCAACTTGTGGAGTTCACGGAAGGGACAATTCCGGACAGTTTTTCACTATACTCGAGAGTATAGATTACAACACGGAAACAACTGGACTTGCATTTAGTCCTGACAAGAAACACATGTACGTTTCATTTCAGCACAACCCAGGGCATATCTTTGATATAACTCGAGAGGATGGTCTCCCCTTTGATGGAGCAACCTTAGATATTAAGTACCACCAGATCTAAGAATTCTTGTCAACTGTTGGCTGATTGACGGGATTACCAAAAATACCGATGTCATAGCTACTAAAAGTTAATGTAAAATTAAGATTAAATATCAGCAGTGTTGCTAATTTGACATAATGAAGAATACTTTAAGCTTTTTCATTCATGTTTGCATTTGTGTATGTCGAGTCGTAGATGGATATCTAATGCATATTGACAACTAGAATTATGCGATATTAACTATATAATGCAGATCAGGTCATAAAGTATCATTACCTATGTTCTCCAATGAGAATTTTGCACATGATTTTATTTTACATGAATTATCTAACATCATTAAATGATTGTACTTTGAACTAATAATACCATTTTCACCAAATTCAGACCTCTTAATTTCGTTACCCGAACAAAACTATCTCCATCCTTCATTAACCTCATACATAAAACACATCACCCTTCACGTTTCCATCTATGTCGACATCAATTTTATTTTCGACTTGTTCATTATCTTTCGTGACAGAGCCAAAACCAACATCCACTGTTGGTGAACCATTGGTCTCATTAGGTACTAACGTGCTATTTAAATACGTACTTTCCAATTTAGGTGCAACACAATCGATCGTCGTTAACCCTATGTCATTTGAACAACGCCTCTTTATATTGTCCTTCGCAACTCTCATGGCAATTTTAAGCCTTTTCTTGGCATCGTTTAAAAGTTCTACAAGCTCATTGACTTCCTCACCAATCTTTGCAACAGTTTTCATGTCCATCTCTTCTGTTGTTTCATTTAAAAGGGTAGAATACGATTCCGCGCACACTGCACAACAAACGAGACCTCCTGGACCACCTTCTGGACAGGGAGCTATGTTACTGTCTAAGAATGACTTATCCCATCCTATACTATTTCCAGGAACGTCAGAATTGCAAGGCGTTGGACCTTTTTTTCTCCGTTTAGCTTTCGCTGGTTGACTACTGGCATTTGACTGTTTCGGGGTTGCTTCTTTCTTTTGGTCGGACACTTGACGCTTCTTTGGTTTGGCCTTTTCTTCTATTTTTTCTAGTTCTATCTTCGCTTCATTATCTCCTTCATCCGCTTTCTCCTTTAATTGATCTTTATGAATCTTCTCCTGCTCACGCCTTTTCTCTGCTTTTGCAAATCGACGAGCGGCACGTCGCCTCCTCCCTAAAACAACTCGAATGCAACCACCACAACAAAAATCGCTCTTTTTCGACCATTCGACTATAGTCATTTCTCTCATTAAACATTCAATATGGTTGGCTTGTTTACAAAATTCACAATTGTACAATTTCCCATAACTACGTCTGCATAACTTACAGAAATTGTCATGCTCCCCGTCGTACTTTTTCATGGTAAAATACCGACCAGTATTGACAGAGTCTACAATTTCCTGAATATGAACATCTTCTGGTGGTCTCTTCTTGGCGACTTGCACGAAAGTCTTCTTTAAATTTGAGTCAATGAAATTATCATCGTCGAAAATAGTCTCTTCTTTGAAGTCTTCGTTATCCTCATTAGTCAAATTGTCGCCCACGTTTTGATCCTTAAAAGCGTTATCTTCGTTTGTTACAATCTGAGCTGTCTTCTTTTCAGCTTTACATGCAGCCCTCCTCTTACTTGGCCGACTGTCACCATCTTCGATCTCAACAGCAAATGGTACTTCTCTCGGTTTTGGATGCGTTGCAATATGATAGTTTAAACCCGGTGTAGAATTGAAGCCACCTTTCCCACAAATACTACATTTATATTCCTTGGAGTCAGGATTATACTTTTTGAATAGCATCCTTCTTCTCAAATAAAACCGACTTTCCGAGGCTTTCGAACCTATCTCTTTATTTACATCCACAATATTGCATTTACTATCATTCATTTGTTTTGCATCTAAAATAACTTGATCGCAATCAATTTTGTGCTTCCCTTCTAGCACGTCAATTTCGTCATAAATTATGCGCTCGTCAATAATTTGTTCGCACTCGACAATACGATCAGGATAAGAATCTTTAGGCTCCATTGGGTTCCCTCCAAGGTCATCCAACAACTTATCCGGAACCGGATGTCCATCGGCAATGACCCTATTCCTGAGCTTTTCCTGCCTATCCATCTTCTTCTTCCATTCCTTAAACTGATCCTTCGAACTCTTATCCACAATCGTTAACCCAAAATCATCCGGTATACGTCCATCCAAAATAACTCTCATTACACCCAGCTCCGTTACAAACGAGTCTCCAGGCTCAAGCTTATAAAACGGCTGCTTCTTTCGATCAACTTCTCCCTTCACCTTCTCCGCCTCTTTCTTCTTAATGCACACTTTATTATCCAAATGATACGCGAGTCCACTCACTATCGAAAAGACTTTGTTACATAATGGACAGGTTCGATCCTTCACCGGTCCATATTTGCTCACTTTGGACTTGGACGACGATTTGGACGTCTTGATAGAAGGACGACCACGGCGTTTTTTTGGCGGTGGAGGTGCTGTAGTTTGTTTCTTCTTCTTTGTACGAGTTGGTCTTGAAGATTTATGTTTGGTAGTATGTTTTTCATTTCGTCGTTGCAATTCGTTGGTGGTAGCTTTCTCCTCCTCGTCCTCACAGGGTTCACTCATTTTTCAGAGAGATTGTTTCGTTTTGTTTCAAAATATTTTGTGATTTTTTTTTTTTCAATCTGTATGCTTTTATTGTTGACACGCGAAATGGTAATAACGTACAGAGCTAATTTTGTCTCTAACCAGAAAAAATCCATGCAAAATATGGATTGTAATATTTTTTGATATTTTGGATTCCATGAAGTTTTGCTCCAAGATCCAAGATATATATCACTGAAGGTAGAGTCTATGAGTCTATGTCTTGTGTTTTGTTGTTTCCGGAATGCAAGATGTAAGGAAAGGGTTATTGGCGAGATGAGATTGTGTTAATAGTGTTCGGAGGTTCCAATACCAGGTACAATGTACCAGGTTCCAGCTTCGCTTTCATCACACATTATATTTGTAAATATCCTGCAGTAGGCACACTGCTTGATATACTAGATTAGCCTATAACGGTTATGCTCTTTAATATACGAGCTTAGCTTCATCAACATCAGGTCCTACACCAGCACCTTTAACCCCTTTGCCAACATGACACCAGAAGACATCTTGGCCGACTTCAACGAGGCGCAAAATCAATTT
>Ga0115008_10000483_pt1 | contig 29722 bp, 32 predicted proteins | sample FraStrMetagenome_FD_87164 | JGI IMG/M metagenome (GOLD analysis project Ga0115008, IMG submission 87164) | Marine eukaryotic phytoplankton communities from Arctic Ocean - Fram Strait ARC3M Metagenome | ecosystem: Environmental > Aquatic > Marine > Oceanic | place: Fram Strait | collected... | reverse complement strand
TCCTCAGTCAGCATATACACAAGCGGACTATTCATATGTAACTACAGGTGGAACTGTTGATTTTACAAATTTAAGTACTAACGCTACAACATATACTTGGAGTTTTGATGACTTTACTACAAGCCAAGCTGAGAACCCTTCAAATACGTATTTAGCAAATGGAACCTATACGGTTACGTTACTTGCTGAGAGTCCTTGTGATGTTGATTCAGTAGCGTATACGATTGAAATTACCACCGTGTCTGTGGATAAACTTTCAAAGGCGTATACGTTGAAGTCATTTGAAGGGGGTGTTTTTGAAATTGTCGGAGTTGGTCCAGTTGATCAAATTAAATTGATTAATCTAAAAGGACAAGAAGTTGCTTTTGATTTTTCAAATGGAGCAGAAGCGTTGACGTTGGATATTTCAAATAATGAAAAAGGAATTTATGTTTTACACATACAAAATTCAGAGCGTGTATATTCTATTCGATTGCCTTTAATTCAAGATTGAAATGAATGGTGATGTTTATAGTGTGGTAAACAAATCGTCGAGTGGTTTTCGTACTTTTTTCTGGTGTTGTGTTTGATCTTCTATGTGTCGGTACCCCATAGGTACAACTAACGATGCTGTTAAGTTTTGATTGTGTAAGTCTAGCAGTGTGTCGTAGGCTTCTGTGTTAAAGCCTTCCATTGGTGTTGCGTCTATTTTTAGTGTTGCGCAGGTGTGCATTAGCTGTCCTAAAGCAATATATGCTTGGTTTTTATTCCACTGTAACTTTTGATCCTCTCCCATCTCATTAACGGTACGCTTCATAAAATCAGCATATCCTTTTGTCGTATCTGGAGTAATGTTTCGTGTTGCCCCCACATTAGCAATGTATTCATCAACATGCGTGTCATTAATAGTCCGGTAAGAACAAATAATTATAAGGTGCGATGCATCTACAATTTGAGATTGATTGTAAGCACTTGAATGAAGCTTTTCACGTAGCCCGGTAGATGTTACTATAATAAATTTAAGTGGTTGTAATCCATAGGAACTTGGAACTAAACGTAGAGATTCTTTAATCGTGTCAAAATCTGCAGGGCTTATTTTTTTTAAAGGATCAAATTTTTTTGTTGCGTACCTCCAGTTGAGGTCTTTGATTATAGTGTGCATTAAGTCAATTGTTTTTATAACAACAAGGAGTGTTTGTTAAATCACTTTTAAACTGTCTAATATTTTTCGATTAACTGTAGGAGGGAAGTTTCCTTTTTCGACTTGTTGTAAAATATATTCTGCTGTAATGATAGCTTTTTCTTTTGTTTCAAACCCTTTAATTCCAGGAATAGAAGGGATGTGCTTTTGATTAATTAACATCGTCTCATCGTTATAAATCTGATATCCATAACCTTGATCAGGGTCATTATCAATAATGGTGTAGGAGTACTGACTTGAATTGATCTGAATTTCTTTTGTAATCGAATCCAATAATTCAGAAGTATTTCCTTTGTGATTTTCAATAGGAGCTTGACGCCCACCTAGTTTAGACTCTACTACGCCCTCTTGTTTTGATGTTTCATTGCAAGAAGCTAGAAGTAGGCTAAAGCTAATAATTAACAGTTGTTTCATAAACTACAAGAGTACTATTTTTGAATGGTAAACGGCTCCCAATTCAGTATGATTACACGTTACAATGTAATTTCCTGAAATGGCATTTGAATTGAAAACATCAAACCCTTTGGATGTTTTATTGATTGAAAAAGCATTCGTTACATCTTGCCCAGTTAAGGAGTGTATTATTATATCTAAATCTGTAGTAACAATGTCAATTTTAAAATTACCATTAGAAGGGTTTGGGTAAAGATTAACTTCGGAATTGGAGTAATAATCGTCTAAACTTGCAACTTTTCGATAGCTGTACATATCATCATTGAAAACACCGTTGTATCCAGAGCCAACAAATGCCGCTCCTTGTAATACAAATGCAATTGCGCCAGACCTACCAGGTCCAGGATAATTTGCTCTTTGAGTCCATGTGTCAGAGAAGTAATTGTACTCCCATAAGTCATTTTTAAAATCAGCATTAATGTCTTCACCCATACAAATGAACCCTTGTGGAAATATACCCCATCCTGCAGCACCTTTTCGGTGCGTACCCGGAAAATTTGCCTTTTGAATCCACTGGTCTGTCTCTGGCTGATATTGCCAGAAATCATTTCGCAGTACGCCATCATCTCCTGTACCAACATAGCCCTGTCCTCCCATTGTGAAGCCAACAGCTTCTTTTCGAGCACTTCCTCCAAAGTCGTTTATTTGAGTCCAGGTATTTGTTGCTTGACTGTACTTGTACATGTCTTTTGCATAACCATTGTTGTCATAACCAGTACCAACATAGGCTATTGTATCAATAACAAAAGCTACAGCTTGCCTACGGGCACTTCCTCCAAAATCAGCTTTTTGAGACCAAACATTTGTTGTTGGATCAAACTCCCATAAATCGTTAAAAAATGGATTTGTTTGACCTTGGCCTAAACAGACATAACCTTTGTTGTTAATAGCAAACGCTGAAGCTGAGCCTCGATTTAAACCTTGACCAGTATCTCCACCCATTGAAGGCTCATCGTCCCAATCATCTTGGAGAAATGTATAGGAGTATACTTTACGACGAAATCCTGAAGGATCTAATCCACAAATTGCGTAGCCTTCACCTTCCACAACAAAACTTGATGCTACAGTTCTTGGTGCGCCATTAATTGAGTCAGCAACATTCCAAGTGTCTTGCCCCCATGAGTAAAGGCCTAAAATGCTTAGTGTGATAAGTAATGAGTATTTCATATTATTGAATGATAAGTTTTTGTGGTGCAGTACTGTTTTTCTCTTTATCAAAACCTGTAAGAAAATAAACCCCAGACGGTAGTCTATCTATATCAAGGACTGGTGTAAATGCTTCTTGAAGAACTTTTTCTCCTGTAGAAGAAATGAGTTCAATTGTTTCAATTGTTGTTGATTTTGATGTCAGGTGTATTTTATTTGTAGCTGGATTCGGATAAACAGAGAGCTTATCTTCTAATTCTTCAATTCCAAGAATAGCCGATGGGTTGTACTCATGTACGCTAGCTTTCTTCCCAGAATACCCTTTTCCTGTACCAACATAAGCGCGGCCATTAGCTGTAAATGCAAAAGCACCTTTTCTTGGCGTTCCACCATATGTAGCTCTACTTGACCAATGATCTGTAAATGGGTTGTATTCCCATAAATCATCTAACAGTCCACCATTTGCACCTACACAGACAAAACCACGCTGTCCTAGAGTAAATGTGGATGCTGCAGAACGTGAACTTGCAGGAAAGTCATTTTTTTGAGTCCATTGGCCTGTGCCAGTATTGAACTCCCAAATATCTTTACGATACGCATCCTGGTCAGTGCCTAGTCCAACGTAAGCTTTATGATTGATTACGAAACTACTTAGTTGATAGCGTACACCTCCAGGAAATCCAGGTAGTTGAGCCCATTGATCAATTGCAGGTTTGTACTCCCATAATTGATTGATGTAGTCATTTGGGCCAAGTTTCCCACAGCAAACATATCCTTTAGAACCCGAAACAAATGCCGTAGCAAAGTACACCCCAAAACCAAAGCCTCCTGGGTAATTTGCTTTTTGAGTCCAGGCGTTTAAGGCAGGATCGTATTCCCAGAAATCATTCAATGTTGTTGATCCAGACATCGATGCTTCTGCCATATCCATTCCAGTTCCAACATACCCTTTGTTATTAATAGCAAAACCTACTGCATTTCGTCTAACAGAAGCAGGTAGATCTGCAACTTGAGCCCAGGTATCTAATGTTGGGTCATATTGCCAAAAATCATTGTGAACTATTTCAGCTGTATCAACCCCAGTGCCTACATACCCAATGTCATTTATAGAGAATGCTACTGCTCGCGATCGCTTTAGTCCTGAAAAGTCAGATTTTTTTGTCCACGTATTACTTGTTTGAGCATTAGCTAAGCTACATATACTCAGTATGAGAAGTGTATAGATATAATGTTTCATTCTATTGGAAAATAAATTTGTTCTTATAAACGACTTGACCTTTTGAGATAACAGCATAGTAGTAGACTCCTGCTATTAATCTTCCTCTATGAATACGAACTTCATTTGTTGAAGTAGATTCTCTCTTAATTACTTTACCATCGGTATTGTATACGACAATGTCAAATTCATTTAGGTTTTCAGACTTAAACGAGATGTATTCAACTGCAGGGTTAGGGTAACATTTGAATTTATTTTGATCAAACATTTCTTCCAAACCTAACAGTGCGTCAAACTCCCAGAAGTCATTGAAGTTAGTACCGTTAGTACCTGTGCCTATATAAGCCCTGTTTCCAATGGTGAATCCTGAAGAAAATCTCCTACTTGTGCCATAAAATTCTGTTCGTGCTGTCCATGTATTCGTTGCAGGGTTAAATTCCCATGTTTCTGAATTTACATTACCAAGATTACCTCCATAACCACCAATAATATACCCTTTGTTATTTTGATGAAATCCAACAGCGCCTGCAGTGGTAAATCCGGGGAAACTTGCTCTTGATGTCCATAAGTCCAGTGTTGGTTTGTATTCCCAAAACCCACTATTGGTTTTCACATAGCCTTTGCCATCAATGGTAAAAGTTGACGGCCAAATACTGATGTAAAATGGGGCTGAATTTTTTTCTAACCAACTGTCAGTTTGAGAATCATATTCATAAACATCATTTCCATCTATATAATATCCTTTTGTTCCAATACTGAACCCTGCTGTATTATCGACAAAGGTAGGCGTGTTTTCAACCTGAGTCCATGTGTTTGTTATTGGGTCATACCGATAAAAATTTCTATTTGATGCGAGCTGCCCTCCGCCAACAAATCCATATTGTTCCATTCCGAAAGAGAGAACGCCATAATTACCGTTCCCATTGTTTCCAATATAGTCTGCTTTTTGTGTCCATGAATTTGTACTCGGATCATATTGCCACCAATCAGCCAGAACATAATTTACACCTGTTCCATTGTAGTGCCCTAGTCCTATATATCCTTTGTTTCCAATTGAAATTCCCATTCCACGGTGCCTTCCGATAGACCCGAAATCAGCGCGTTGAATCCAAGATGCAGATGCAGATGCAGTATCAAGTGTTATCAGTGATAAGGCTAATAGTATTGTCTGTATTAGTTTCATTTTGTGATGATTAGTTTTGTAGTCTTCATACTTAAGTCTTTATACTTTAAGCGACAGTAATAGGTTCCTGAAGGTAGGTCGATTGTTTCTAATGTTAATTTGCTTTCTTCTAAACGGACATTTCGTACAACCTTTCCAACGGAATTAATTAATTCCAATGTTGTATTTTTCAATTCAAAATTATCGTTTAAATTAAGGTCAAACGTAACGAATTCTGATGCAGGGTTTGGATATGTTTTTATCGTTGATTGTTCTAGTTTTTGTTCTAGCGTAGAAAGGTATGAGTCGTAAACCCACCAATCACAGAAGTTTACACCATTTGTACCTAGGCCAGCATATATATAGCCGTTTAATACAATTGAAGTAAGGTACCTCCTGGGTATTCCTTGAAAATCATCGACCTGAATCCAGTTGTTTGCTGTTGGGTCATATTCCCACATGTCGCTATAGTTTGTTCCAGAGAATGTTTCTAAACCTGTGAGTATATATCCCTTACCTCCCAGTTCAAAACCACTAGATTCTTGCCTCATTAAAGGGCCAGCTGCTGCTTTTTGAGTCCATGAGTCAAGGCTTGGATTGTACTGCCAAAAATCGTTAGAAGAACCTGATGATAAGTTTCCTGTACCAACGTAACCGAACCCTCCAATACTGAAACCTACAGCAGCTGTACGGCTACTTCCTCCAAAAAAGGCTACCTGTGTCCATACATCAAGTGTAGGGCTGTATTTATAAAATGAACTGGTACGACCAAAGTTTGTTTCTCCAGTGCCTACATAAGCATTTCCGTCAATAACAAAAGAGACAGCACCCCTTCGTCCTGTTCCAATAAATGAGGCAATGGAGCTCCATGAATTTGTTACAGGATTGTATTTAAAAAAGTCTTGAACTAAAATACTTCCATTAGCTGAAGTTCTACCAGTTCCAACGTAACCAAGTTCATCAATGGTAAATCCAACAGCATCGTAACATGCTCCGCCTAAATAATCTGCTTTTTGTGTCCAAGCATTTGTAGAAGGGTCATATTCCCACCAATCATTGAATAGGACATTTACTCCAGCACCATTATAGTGACCTAAACCAACGTATGCTTTGGTTGTTATTGCAATACCAACTGTTCTGTGACGAGCAGTTCCTTCAAAATCTGATTTTTGAACCCAGCCAAAAGCAAATGAAAGGTTGCTTAGTAATACCGATGTGAGAACTAAGAATAACTTCATTATTTAACAACTAATTTTTGAATAGATACGTGATTGTTAGAGGTGAGTTCAATGAAATAAAATCCGGATAAAAACGTACTGACATCTATCGATTGATCTAATTTAATATGCTGAGATGTAATCAATTTTCCTTGTGCATCACGTATATTAATAAGTCCTGTGTAATTGGTGATTTGAATGCTGTTTTTTGCTGGGTTAGGAACAATACTAAATTGTGCATTGTTTAGTTCGTTAACGCCTAAAAATTCAGGGTTTATAGAAATGTCGTAAGGCCCCATGCTAAATAACCAGCCATCAACGATAACATAGACAGAGTCATGACCTGAAGTATTGACTGTCAGCTTTGATTCAACACCACAGTCAGGATTATCATCATTTACACATAAAACATTTCCATCGGTATCAAACACAGATAAGAAGGTGTCAAAACTAGAACCACATAAAGAGATGTTTAATGCAGCTGTTGATGGGTCCGGTAAAATTAAATAATAGACATCTGGAGAAGCATAAACGGGGTTTTGATTGCTGTAGCAAATTGAATTGTCATGCGTTTCAGAGAAGGGCAAAGAACTTACAATTCGAGGGTCTGATATGTCATCACCAATGTAACCAGAACAGTCAACACCATTCTGTATGTAAACACTAAAGTCAGTCATTGAACCCCAGGTGAAATTGCCACAAGGGTCTATGGGTAAACTTACATTTTCGGCTTGCACAACGCGCATTCTTGACTGTCCAGATGTAGCTCCACTAGGAACAAGGAAGTTAAATTGGCTTAATGACGTTGGAGGTGTTCCTGACCAAGTTCCAATTGTTTCAGTATTATCAAAATTTCCATCAAGATTGAAGTCTATCCACGCTTGACCGTTTCCACTATAATTCCCTCCACAAGTCCCAAACTGGATATCAGCTGTGTATAGGGATCCTGCATCTAAAAAAGCGGTTTGGGAAAGAAACTCTTCAATACCTGTTGTTGCTGGACACCCTGTGTATGAAATTGAACCAGTAACTCCAATTAAAGAAAGTGATTCGATATTGGAATCGGCTGTAGATGAAGGTCCGCCAGACATGCAGTATTGTGATTGACTGTGAAATGTGAAACTGACTAATGCAGTTAAGAGTATTATTTTTTTCATTTTAATAAGTCTTTTGATGAAAATCAGGTTAACAATATAATTAAAATTATTTGTAGGTCATCTATATATATAGACGAATAATAGCGTTGAGGGGTTGCTTAGAACTATGTTTATTTCGTAGTTAATAACTTTTTTGGTTTTTCTTAAATGAATGGTAATTAGATGTAAATTTATAAGGAATAAAAAGAACAACCATGACCACAGAAAACACACTACAAGAAGAGATTAATAAATTAAGAAGCCAACTTACAGGGGATATGTTTACGGATATGAACATCAAAGACGAGATCCATAACCTAGAGATGAAGTTGAAAGGCGTTAAGCCAATGGACAGTCATTTTGACTGTATCGGGTGTGGCTCTTAATTTTGAAGTGATTTTTTTTACTGCATAAACGCATGCATCAAAATGTTTGCGCCCATTTTTAGTGCTTGAATTCGCTTGTTTTCGGAGTCGTTATGGACTTCTCTATTCTCCCAACCATCACTTAGATCAGTTTCGTATGTGTACAAACATACCAATCTACCATCAATAATAATCCCAAATGCTTGAGGGCGTTTGCCATCGTGCTCATGGATTTTTGGTAGGCCATTGAAATCGTATTTTTGATGAAAGAGTTCGTGATTGAAAGGAAGTTCTACGAGCTCATTACTCGGAAATACTTTTTTTAATTCTACACGGATAAATTCATTCATGCCATAATTGTCATCGATGTGAAGAAATCCACCACCCAGCAAGTAGGTTCTTAAGTTTGTTGATTCACTTGAAGAAAAGACAACGTTTCCGTGCCCAGTCATGTGAATAAAAGGATATTGAAATAAGTCAGAGCTACCAACTTCTACATAAGGAACTTCTTTGTTTATGGTTGTCCCTAAGTTTTCGTTGCAAAATGAAATGAGGTTGGGTAGCGCAGTTGGGTTCGCGTAATAATCACCACCACCACTGTATTTTAAAACTGCCAATTGGTAACCTTGCCCCAAGGATATTAATTGTACAAAGAGTGTTAAACAGGCGGTATGTATAAGTTTTTTGATCATTGAATCAACAGTTTGGCTTGCATGCATGTAAATAGTGCTGCAGTTTCGGTACGCAATCGATTTTCACCTAAAGTAATGGTTTTATATCCATATTCTTTTGCAAGTTTGATTTCTTCTAAGGTAAAATCCCCTTCAGGCCCAATTAATACAGGGCAGTTTGTTGAAGTAAATACATCCTTGAAATGTGCGCGTTTTTCATCGAAGCAATGAGCAATTAACCCGTTTGGATTCTTTTTAATGAAATCAGTTACTTTGGTTAATGCGTTGATTTTGGGTAAAAATGTTCGGTGCGATTGTTTCATTGCAGAAACAGCCTTTTTTTCTAGACGATCTGTTTTAATCTTTATGCGTTCTGAATTTTTACATTCAATTAAAGTAATTTCTGTAATACCTATTTCAGTCGCTTTTTCAATGAACCATTCGATGCGTTCCATTTGTTTAGTTGGACCAACTGCAATGTGAATTTCAGCAGTTTCTTTGTCGTCTGTATTAACGGATTTTATTGTTAATTCACAACGCTTAGGATTGTCTAAAATAATTTCACAAACATACAGACTTCCCTTGCCATCTAAAAGGCCTATACAGTCTCCCATTTTCATTCTAAGAACACGAACAACATGCTTAGACTCTTCTTCACTTAGTGTGTGTTTAAGATCTTGAGGGCTGATATTTGGGTCGTAAAATAAGCGCATTAATGCATCAATCTATAAATAAGTTCTTTCATTAGCTGTCCTGAAGTAAACGATGAATTCCCAACACCTTTTGATTTTAAATCATATTCATGAAGTAAAGCAATGTTCGCTGCAATTTTTTTAGGGTTATAAGTTTTTGTAGCGGTAAGTAGTTGCCCCGCAACAAATGGAGGTACATGCAGAGTGCTTGCCACGGTCTCTCTATTTTTATTTGGTAGGAAGTGAATCTTCATCAACTTTGAAAAGTGATTGAATAAGTTTCCAACTACAACCACAATGTTTGCAGCTTTCGGGTTTTGATTGAAGTAGTTTACAATGGTATTTGCCTTTGTAATATCCCGCACGCTGATTGCATTAACCAATTCGAATACATTGTAATCTTTCGAGATCCCGATGTTTTCTTCAATGTGAATTTCATTGATTGTTGTTCCTGGTTCAACAAGAATGTTTAGCTTGTCGAGCTCATTGGAAATTTTACTTAAATCATTCCCTAAAAATTCAGCGAGAAGCATGCTTGCTTTGGGTGTAATGCCATAACCTTTAGATTTTACAAAGTTTCCAATCCAATCGATGAGCTTGTATTCGGGAACTTTAGCTGATTTGTAAACCAACCCATTTTTGGCAGCTGCCTTTATGGTCTTTTTTCTAGCATCGTAATTTTTGTATTTATAATTGATTACGAATACGGTTTGATTCGCAGGTTGTTCAAAATAAGGAAGCAGGTCTTCTAAACCTCTAAAATCTTGAGCTTCTTTTAAAATGACCAAACGACGTTCAGCCATCATAGGATATCCTTTGGCTTCTGAAATAATATTTAAAGCATTTGCGTCTTTTCCGTAAAGTATTGTCTGATTGAAATCTCGCTCATGATCTTCCAATGCATGCTCAATGATTGCATTGGTGATTGCATCAATATAGTAAGCTTCTTCTCCGTGAAGAAAATAAATCTTCTCAAATTTTTTTGCCTTGATGTCTTTTATGATGAGCTTGGAATCCATCTAGCTATGTTTTGACCAAATTTTGAGTAATTCAACCAATGTTGCAGTACCTTTTTCCATGTCCTGTACACTTACAAATTCATGGCGTGAATGAATGGCCATTTCTCCAGTAAAAATATTTGGGCAGGGTAGCCCCATAAATGAAAGGCGAGAGCCATCTGTTCCTCCACGTATAATTGTTGGTGTAGGTGTAACACCGGCCAATTTCATGGCGTCAATGGCGTAGTCTGAAACAAAAGGGACATCAACTAAAATTTCCTTCATGTTTCGGTATTGCTCAGTTACTTCAAACGTATATTTCATTTCTGGATAATTTTTCAGTGTCTCTTTGAATAAATTTTCCAAACGTGTTTCATACTCAGTTAATTTAGCTGTAATATGATCACGTATGATAAACGATACTGTAGCATCTTCCATTCCTCCTTGAATTGAAACAGGGTGTACAAAGCCTTCACGATCTTGTGTTGTTTCAGGTGACCAACTATCTTTAGGTAAGCTTGCGATGAATTCAGACATTACCTTCATAGCGTTGACCATTTTGCCTTTAGCATATCCCGGATGAGCAGTAATTCCTTCCAGTTTAATTTTAACGGCATCTGCAGAAAAACTCTCATCTTCTAAAGAACCTAATGTTCCACCATCTAGGGTGTACCCGAAGTCTGCGTTTAGTTTTTCCATGTCTAAATGCTCAACTCCTCGACCAACCTCTTCGTCTGGAGTAAAAAGTATACGTACTGTCGGGTGAGGTATTTCAGGGTTTGACATTAGGTGGTTTGCTAAATCCATGATGATTGCAATGCCTGCTTTGTCGTCTGCCCCAAGCAATGTTAAACCACTCGCTGTAATTAAATCATCCCCGATTTTTTCGTTTAAATAAGGGTGTTTTGTTGTTGTAATTACTTGTGTTGAATCGTCTGGAAGTGTAATTGGAGATCCATCGTAGTTTCTGTGAACAATAGGTTTAACGTCTGTTCCACTACAGTCTGGTGCAGTATCCATGTGTGAGCAAAAACAAATAGTTGGCAGGCTTGTATTTCCTGTATTGTTCGGTATTGTTCCAAAAACATAACCCCATTCATCCATTTCTGCATCCTCAATTCCAATTGATTTTAATTCTTGAACCAATACCTTGCCCAAGTCTTTTTGAATCATTGAAGAGGGGAAGGAGGTAGAGTTAGGATCTGCGGTAGTGTCAATTTTCGCGTATTTAATAAAACGATTCTCTACCGTTGAGTTGTAATTTTTCATGCAAATATGTTTGAAATCAAATGTAATCAATTAATATAAAAAAAAGGCTCCTATCAAAAGATAGAAGCCCATTAAAAATAGTTCTTTTTTGCTTAGAAAAGCTCTGTAGCAGCAAAGTGAAATTCTCCTTCTATTTGAGCATTCTCATCAGAATCAGAACCGTGAACGGCATTTCTTCCTTTAGATTCAGCATATTTAGCACGGATAGTTCCTTCAGCTGCTTCAGCTGGATCAGTAGCACCAATAAGTGTTCTGAAATCAGAAACTGCATTTTCTTTTTCTAAAATTGCAGCAACGATAGGTCCAGAAGTCATGTACTCAACCAATTCACCGTAAAAAGGTCTTTCAGCGTGTACTTCATAAAAAGCCTTTGCTTGCTCTTCAGAAAGTTGTGTGTATTTCATTGCTTTAATTGCAAATCCTGCTTCAGTAATCATGTTTAAGATGTTACCGATATTCCCGTTCTCAATTGAGTCAGGCTTCAACATTGTAAATGTTCTGTTCGTTGCCATGTTGTGTTGTTTTGTGTTAACGTAAATTTTTCCGCAAAGATAGACAAATTTTCAAGTTTTTGATTGTATCGTAATCTACTATTAAAATAGATTAGTTAGATTTGTCTAACAATAGTAGAACGATACGTACAATTATGGATGCAATCATTGAATATTTAGGGTCGATAAACCCGGTTTTAGCGGCATTTTATGCAACAATGTTTACTTGGGGTTTAACAGCAGCTGGAGCATCTTTGGTTTTTTTGTTTAAGACAATGCACCGTGGAGTTTTAGATGCGATGTTAGGTTTTACTGGTGGGGTTATGGTTGCTGCTAGTTTTTGGTCGTTGTTAAATCCTGCAATTGAAATGTCGGAGACAATGTACCCAAGTATGCCGTGGATGCCTGCAGCAGTAGGTTTTTTTATCGGGGCAGTCTTTTTGTTTGGGCTGGATAAGGTAATGCCTCACTTACACATTAATTTTAAAGAGTCAGAAAAAGAAGGTGTGAAAACGGAATGGCATAAGACAACACTATTGGTCTTGGCTATTACACTTCACAACATTCCAGAAGGACTTGCCGTAGGTGTTTTATTTGGAGCAGCTGGTTTGGGAATGGATGGTGCCACAATTGCAGGGGCAGTTGCATTGGCTATTGGTATTGGTATTCAGAATTTCCCTGAAGGGTTTGCTGTTGCAATGCCATTACGAAGACAGGGGGTTAGCCGAAGGAAGAGTTTTTATTACGGCCAACTATCTGCAGTTGTAGAGCCTGTGTTTGGTGTTTTAGGTGCAGTGGCAGTTGTTTATATGGAACCAATTTTACCTTTCGCACTTGCCTTTGCGGCTGGAGCAATGATTTATGTTGTTGTGGAAGAAGTAATTCCTGAAACACAGCGGGATAAATATACCGATGTTGCAGTGCTTGGATTCATCGGCGGATTTTTGGTGATGATGATACTTGATGTAGGGCTATCCTAAATTTTACATTTTTTTAGATTAAAATGTAAAAAATACACTTATCTTTGTGCCTGTAGAATGGGGAGTAGTTTACCACATTTTATTTTTTATAGTTTTAGCAAGGTTTAGTAGAAAGAGGAACAAGTCATTGAAATTTGTTCCTCTTTTTGCGTATAGAAGGTTTATTTATTTCGCTCCTGATTTAGTGCATTTTGAACGCTAATTAAATAGGGGGAACTATAGGGAGATACATTTCCTCCTATTTTGCCCCTCACGTTATAAAACCATACGCATTAACATTCTAAATTCAGCGAGCATCATAGCTGTTGCTCCCCAAACAACATGTCCTTGAATGTCAAAGTAGGGAACGTTTTTTTGTGTGTACGTTTGAGTCAGCCGTATGTCTTTTGTTTTTAAAACATCCTCATTTAAAAGATCCAGAGCATCAAATGCTATAATGGAATGAACCTCACGTTCGTCCGGGTATAGTTTAGGCTTTTGGCTTAGTGTGAATACAAAAGGGTGAACAATAAATTGGCTCACAGGAATGTAGACCTCGCTTAATTCACCAATTAATTCACCAGTTCCAAATGGGAGATGTATTTCCTCATAGCATTCCCTTCTGGCTGTATGCTCTAAGTTTAGATCTTCAACATCCATTTTTCCACCTGGAAAACAAATTTGCCCGCTGTGAACACCGTCATAATTGGGTCGTTTTATTAGAATACATTTTATTGTTTTTGCTTCAGGAAATAGAATTAACCCAACGGCAGATTTACGAAGCTTAGATGTGTCTTTTAATGCTCTGTTAGAAATTCGATTAACAGGCATTAGCTCACTGTGTGCAGTTTCTCCAGGTAACTCCGTTGCTAATTGCTTCTGGATTTTTTGTTTAAAAAGTTGGAAGTCCATTTAAATTAGGAAGAAATAAAAAATGTGAGTGAGCTCATGTTGTCTTTACGAATATAGTCAATTGTTCTGCTGTTGTGGAGTCAAAATTACACTATATTTATAGCAAATAGTAAAGACATAGAACGTGATTTTAGCAATTAATTGGGATGTTAGCTCAGAGCTAATAGAAGGATATAATACACCAAACATGTATGGTTTACTGTTTGTTTCGGGTTTAATAATAGGATACTTTGTAATTAAGCGTATGTATAAACGCGAGCAAATTGAAGAAGAGTCTTTAGATAAACTCGTCCTTTACATGGTGCTGGCTACAATTGTTGGCGCGCGCCTTGGTCATGTGTTTTTTTATGGCCCTTACTTTGACCAAATAAGTTCATCAGGTATAGTTATGGAGCGTGGGTATTTATCTCACCCCTTAGACATACTTAAAGTTTGGGAAGGTGGACTGGCCAGTCATGGCGGTGCTATAGCAATTTTAATTGCACTGATGGTTTATTCAAAAAAAGTAGTTCAAAAACCATTAATGTGGATTTTAGATCGTATTGTTGCTCCAATAGCTGTGGCTGCATCATTTATTCGTTTAGGAAATTTAGTCAATCATGAGATTGTTGGCGATATTACTGATGTACCTTGGGGATTCCGTTTTTTATATAAAGATTGTCCTTTCCCTTACGATTGCGATTGGGAGTCAATTCCAATTCGTCACCCAGCACAATTGTATGAAGCAATTTGCTACCTAATTATTTTCGGTATTTTATTGTTTATATTTTGGAAAAAAAGTGTTTGGAAGCGTCCTGGTGTTATGTTTGGCACGTTTTTAATACTGTTGTTTAGCGCGAGGTTCTTTGTGGAGTTTATTAAACTAGGTCAGACAGCCCGAGATGCTAGCCTAATGATTAATACAGGCCAAATGTTGAGCATTCCTTTTGTTTTAGCAGGAATATATATTCTGTGGAATGCGTTAAGTAAAAAGCCAGTTAACGTTTAGGAAATGTAGTTTTTTATCGCTTTCGCACAGTTTTCAGCAGCTGTTGGATTCATTCTGAACCACAATTCAGGCTCAATGAGTTCAACTTCACCAATACAAAGTTCATCTTGATTGTTCCAAATGACATCTATTCTTGCATAAATAGGAGTTGGTTTACAGGCTTTTACCGCACGCTCTATAAACTGAATTTCTTTATTGCTTGGTGTGTAGTTAGAAATCGTTCCTCCAAAATCATCCTGCACTCTAAAATCTCCTTTTTTTGCTTGCTTCAAGATTGCATGGCTGTATTTCCCCCCAAAGACCATAAAAGCAACTTCACCTTTGGTCATGATTTGTTTTTGAAACTCTTGAATCATCATTCCCTCTGTTGCAATTAACGTCCTGAAAACGCTTTCATGGCGGTGCGTATCGATCAATTTAAAGCGATAGGTATGCCTTGCAGCACCAGAAATAACAGGTTTTAAAATAAATTCACCCCAGTTGAAATCGGAACAAATTTCAGTTAGACTTCGTTCATCTCCTTTTTCAATAAACAAGGTGTTGGGAATACGGATCGTTTCTTTTTCTAAATCAAGTAGATAGTGTTTATCAATATTCCAATAGATAAGCTCTTTTGGGTTAATTAGTTTTGTAAGCTTACTTACTTCTTCTAACCATGCTGAAAATTCAGGAAAACGATCAAAGTAATCCCAAGTGGTTCTAAATAAGATGTATTTCGTTTTACTCCAGTCAAAATTTGGATTGTCCCAGTTTGTACGCGTTACCTCAATTCCTTGATTTTTCATTGCTTCAGACAGACTGTTGTCCTCGTCTAAAACATTTTGAGTGTAGGAATCAATGCTGGTGGGACTTACATACCTTTGGTCTGTTAAAATGGTAACGTCAAACATCTTTTGGCAAAAGGGCGTTTAGTTTAATTCGATTAACTCGAATTTTTCGGCAACAAAAACACCGTATTTAATTTCCCCGACAACTTTAGCGTCTCTAACCATAGAGCAGAGCCCTACCGAACCATGAGCATCACCATGCTCATCAATAGAGGAACCTTCTACAAAATAGTGTTTTCCTTCTATGTTAACTGCTAGTTCACATGCGTCACTAGTCATTTCAAAATTACATGTACCGCAAGAAGCTTTCACAATTGTTGTAATTACATCTTGAGTCTTAATTGTTGACGCACACCCTGCTAACAGCATTATGGCTAATATGTATAGATATTTCATCTTAATTGTTTTTAATTGATTCCCAGGTTGAAAGCATGGTTTCTTGACTTGGTCTATTTTCTTCTAACTCTCTTAATGGCTCAACCTCCTTTAGTGTGTCAAAACATTCTTGAGGCAGGGTTTGATATAGCGCTGTTCCTTTTGTTTTCCAGGAAATCATTTCATCGGAAACTTCCTTAACAATTTTTGCGGGATTCCCCACAGCGAGACTTCTTTTTGGTAGTTTCATTTTAGCTGAGACAAATGACAATGCACCAATAATGCATTCATTTCCCATTACAACATCGTCCATAATTACACTGTTCATCCCAATCAAACAGTTTTCCCCAATTGTTGCGCCATGTATAACTGCGCCGTGCCCTATGTGTGCACCTTTCTTCAGTCTTACGGTAGTGCCAGGAAACATATGAATGGTACAGTTTTCTTGAACGTTACACCCATCCTCTATAATTATCCCTCCCCAATCACCACGAAGTGCGGCACCTGGTCCGATATAAACGTTTTCTCCAATAATTACATTACCAGTAACACTAGCTTTAGGATGGATAAAACTGGATTCTTTTATTACCGGTATAAATCCATTAAAAGAATAAACACTCATAATTTTCTGTTTAGAGATGTAAAAGTAACAATCTTAGATTTAATACGTCCTTTCGGGATAAAGGTTAGGGTAAGCACAATAATTTTTAAGTGCGTATAGAATTTCGTATCTTTAGTCGTATTAATTATTGTTGTTAAATAGCCAGTTACTATAAAAAGAAAGAGATGAGTTATTGTGATTATTGTTTAGAACCAAAGGCAAAAGATGTCCACATCGACTACCACAATACACAGTATGGTTTTCCGATTAAGGATGATAACGCCTTGTTTGGAAGATTGATCTTAGAGATTAATCAAGCGGGCCTTTCGTGGGAGACAATATTAAATAAGCAGGATAATTTTAAGTTGGCCTACGACCAGTTTGATATTGAGACTGTTGCTGCTTATTCTGAGCATGATCGAGGAAGACTACTTTCAGATGCTGGAATTATCCGAAATAAATTAAAGGTGAATGCAGCTATTTATAATGCTCAACAGTTATTGGTTATAAGAGCGGAATACGGTAGTTTTAGTAAGTGGTTAGATCAAAATAATCATTTAATTAAGGATGAATGGACTAAACTATTCAAAAAGACGTTTAAATTTGTAGGCGGAGAAATCGTAAATGAATTTTTGATGAGTACTGGTTATTTACCAGGAGCACACGATGAGCATTGTCCGATTTTTGCGGAGATAGATAAATTAAACCCTAAATGGAGAGAAAGATGAAAAATATACTAGCAGCAATCGTATTGTTTATTTCAACAGGAGTTGGAGCACAGGTGGGGATAACAGGAGGTGCGAGTTCTCTTATTGCTTTTGGAAACTCGACGCCTTATGCAGGATTTCATCTAGGATTAGAGATTCCTCGTGATGACGCTGTTTCATTCTACGGAAAGTTTACACATCTCTTTAATCAATCTAAAAGGAGTCCATATACTGCGTATGCATCTGCAATTGACCCTACAAACCCTGTATTTTTCCAACAGTTTGGTTATGATGTTAAAATGAATTACAACATGATTGAAGGGGGGACAAGATACTACCTTGGAAATGGATTTGATTATGGATTCGCTGCTTATGGGGGTTCCTCAATGAAATTGATTTTTAACACTGTTACGCCAGATTATGACGACTTTAACTCAACCGACTACCGCCTTGATCCCGCGTATGACTTTGCAGGGTCAATATTTAGTATTGCTGCTGGTTTGGGGGGTGGAATAAAATACTCGTTTGCACGTTATGGTACTTTTTACTTAGACATGAGTATTGATTACATGATATTCTCTCAGCAGTCAAATGATTATATATTTTCTGAAGTGTACCAAGGCACAGATAAATTATGGGGACCATTAATTTTTGGGTGCTCTTTGGGGTACAGGAAAGACATCCTTTGGTAGAGGAATTCTGTTCGACACCCTGAAACTATTTTGTGTAGTTTGAGAAATACTTAGAACGATCTTGATTTAAAAATAATTTTAATTTAGACCTGTGAGGCAGTATTTAATAGCAGACAGTGGTGGTTCTAAAACAGACTGGTGTTTTATCGATTTCTGTAAAACAACAACGTATTTCACTACCAAAAGCTACCATCCTTCAAATTGCAATAAGGCTTTTACTGATTCTGAAAGGGAATTTTGGAAATCACATTTTCACATGTTGAGCGCAGAAGTTTTTTTTTTTGGAGCTGGTTGTTTAAATGATCAGGGTCGAAATCAACTGGATGATACACTTCGAAAAATTGGATTTAAAGACGTTACGGTAAAATCTGACTTGCACGGTGCAGGCTTGGCATTGTTTGGAAACAAGTCTGGTAGTGTAGTTATTTTAGGCACGGGCTCCGTGTTATTTGATTGGGACAAAGGAGATGTTAAAAACATTGCAGGAGGAAAAGGGCACTTAATAGGCGATGAGGGCAGTGGCTTCTATTTCGGAAAACTTGTTTTTGAAGCTTTCAAGGAAGGACGTTTAACACCTCAACAGCGCGTTGTTTTTGAGTCAGTTGCGGATCTTTCTAAGATTAACATAGCTATTCAAACAAACACACAAAAATTTATTTTGGGTGAGTTGAGTTTTAAATTACGCAAACACAATCAACTATTTAAAGAGTTTCATGTTTTTAACACGACGCTTTTTTGTGAAAAACAGTTGGGATTAACTACCGCTAAGAATTATTCAATTGTAGGAGGGTATGGGTATCACCATCGCGAAATTGTAAGGTCTGTATTTAAGACGTTTAATCACAATACTGTTCGTTTTCTGAGTAGGCCGATAGAGGCTGTCGTTGAGCATTTTAAGAGTGTGAATGATTAAAGTAGCTTTTCCAGTTATTATTTTACCTGTTTTATTTGGATGAGTAGTTGTTTTTTGTCAAATTGCGCTACTCAAATAATTGTTAATGGAGGTTTTATCAATTTTCGGAACAGCGCTAACGCCTATAATTTCATTTAATCCATCAATTGGAACTATGGAAATTAAAGGCAGATCAATACCTGATGATCCCGATGATTTTTGGGTACCTGTGTTAAATTGGTTTGAATCGTATTTAATTCAACCGGCCTTAAAAACAAAATTTAAAATAGACCTTGAATATTTTAACATTCCCTCTTCTAAAAGGGTCTTATTTTTATTGTATAAGCTGAATGAACTTGCTGAGCGTGGTTTTGATGTTTGTGTGGAATGGCATTACAAAACAGAAGACGAAGATATGTATGAAGTAGGTCAAGATTATGCCTATATGGTTAAAGTACCATTCATCTTTAAAGCGTACAGTGAATTGGATTTGATTGAGGTATAATAACCACGATTATAAAATTGTAAAAGAAAGTGTTCTAGAGATGGAGCACTTTTTTGTTTTAGAGAGCAATAATTCTATTATTTTTGTCAAAAAAAGTGAGATTAGTAAAAGACATTCCACACGAACGGTATAAAATTCAAATATTCAACTATAATGGAAAATATATAGTTAAGATTGAATTGGGACAATTTGAACAGTCGTTTAAAGTTGCAGAAATAGATGTTAGTGGGCTTGGGGAGGTCGAAAACATGATCACGAATGAACTGTTAAGTAACTCATTGAAAAGATTTGTTGAAATGAGGAGCGATTGGTCTAATGGATTTAATTTAAAAAACACAAAATGAAATATTTAGTTTTTATTGGAATAGCTTTAGTATCTATAACTTCGTGTGTACAAGCTGAAAAAGAAACGTCTATTGTTGATTCACCTGTAAGTACAGAGGTTAAAGAGCATAAAGAACTGGGAGGTTTAAATATTTGTTTCTACAACCAAGATAGTCTTCAAATTCATTTCAATTATTTTAGAGAGCAGGATTCAATCATTACAAAAAAGCAACTTGCATATCAAAGTGAAATTCAACGAAAAAGTCAAGACCTTCAGAATTATATCATTAAATATGAAGAGCGAGCTAAGGCAAACTTGTTAAGTCAAAATGAAGCGATGCAAATGCAGCAAGCTGCTCAGCAAAAAGAACAAACGATTATGCAATATCAACAAACGGTAGGTGCACGATTGGAAGAAGAGACCTATAATAAGATGGAAGTTATCGGAAATAAAATCGAATTCTTTGCAACGCAGTATTCTGAAGAAAATGGAATTGATTTATTACTAGTGCATGCTCGTGGTGGACAATTTAAATACATTCATTCGTCAATGGATGTAACAGCAGACTTTACGAAGTACTTGAATGAACATCAAGATGCCCTTACTGGGGATATTGAAAAATAAAACTGAATGCAAGTAGCCCAGCAAAAATTAAAAGAAAACATTGCAGAGTATATATTGTATATGTACCAGGTTGAAGATGTTATTAGAGCATATCAATTTGATGTAGATGCAATCATCAAAAATTATGTTCAGCCACAGCTTCCAGATGCATCGTTCATTAATCAATATCGTGAGTGGTATCAGGGGTTAGTGACACAGATGAAAAATCAGAAAATTGAAAAAACGGGACACTTAATTTCAACCCAAGAAATTCTGGTTGAATTATCGTATTTACACAATACGATGATTAGTATAGAGAATGTTAAGTACTCAGGGGTGTACAGTCATGCAACGAATTATATTGATGAATTCAAAGCAAAATCTAACCTGAAAGAGAAAAATCATATTGAAATTGCATTTCATGCAATGTATATGAAGCTTTTACTTAAACTTCAGAAAAAAGAAATTAGTGCAGAAACAGAAGATGCATTTGATTCTATGAGAATTTTACTTGCTTACTTAAGTAAATCGTACCACAAAATGAAGTCTGGAGATACGGATTTTTTGAAGGGTTAAACTATTTTTCCTGGATTTAGAATACCGTTTGGGTCGAACACAGATTTAATCTCTTTCATTAAGTTGAGACTTTTATTAGAAAAAGCAATATCCATGTAAGGTTTTTGAACGAGTCCGATTCCATGTTCGCCTGAAATTGTACCTCCAAGCTTAACTACTTCTTTAAAAAGCTCCCTAATTGCTTTAGGTAATTCATTGTTCCATTGATCATCTGTTAAATCACCTTTGATGATGTTTACATGAAGGTTTCCGTCACCAGCATGGCCGTAGCAAATGGACTTAAAACCATATTCATTGCCAATCCGTTTAATGTGTTTCAATAACACAGGTAACTCGTATCTTGGAACAACGGTATCTTCTTCTTTATAAATGGAATTTGCTTTAACAGCCTCTCCAACGGATCTTCTTAATTTCCAGAGTGATTCTTTTTGCGCTTGTGATTCGGCAAATAAAACTTCGTCCGTTTCAAACTGTTCTAAAACAGCCATAATTTTAGTGCAATCATCCATGAGTAAATCGGAGTTAAATCCATCAACTTCAATTAATAGATGTGCAGCATGATTGTCCCCAATTTGAATGGCATTATCGCCAATAAAATCTTTTGTCCAAAGTAAGGCATCACGCTCCATGAATTCTAATCCACTCGGTGTAATTCCTTTTCTCAAAATTTCAGCTACAGCCTTACATGCTTCCTCAGCGTTAAAGAAGGGGACAAGCATCAATAAATCATGTGTTGGATGAGGTATTAATTTTAAAACAATTTTAGTGATAACGGCTAAGGTCCCTTCAGATCCAGTAATTAATTGTGTTAAGTTATAACCCGTAGCATTTTTTAGAACATTTGCTCCAGTCCAAACAATTTCTCCTGTTGGCAATACAACTTCTAGGTTTAATACGTATTCATTTGTTACACCATATTTAACAGCTTTTGGTCCTCCTGAATTTTCAGATACATTTCCTCCAATAAAACAACTTCCTTTACTGGCTGGGTCGGGGGGGTAAAAAAGTCCTTTAGCTTTTACCGCATCTTGAAGAACCTGGGTAATTACTCCTGGCTCTGTCGTAACCTGGTTGTTTTCCTCATCAATCGTTATTATTTTGTTAAACCTTTCCATAGACATGGCAACACCTCCATGCAGTGGAATTGCTCCACCACTTAAGCCTGTGCGTGCTCCAGAGGGAGTTACAGTAATCTTATGCGTGTTACAATAATGAAGAATTTGAGACACTTCTTCAGTTGTTTCAGGTTTTAAAACAACGTTAGGTAAAATTGAAATGTCTTCAGTTTCATCGTGGCTGTACTTAAACAAATCTTCTGCGCTTACCGAGCATCGTTCTCTTAGGAGTGTTTCAAAAAATGAAATGTGATTCTTCATCTAATTTCCTTTAATTTCAAACTCTGTTCTTCTATTCTGTTGCCTTCCTTCTGACGTTTTATTGGAAGCAATAGGCATTGTTGACCCATATCCTTTTGCATGCATTCTATCGGCAGCAATTGATTTTGATTTTAAGTAATTAACAACAGCTTGGGCACGACTTTGAGAAAGTGAGTTGTTTAATCGAGCAGAGCCTGTATTGTCTGTATGACCTGACACTTCTATTTTTAAATGAGGGACATCGGTCATGAGTTTTACCAGTCGAGATAGCTCAACATTTGACTCTGGACGCAGGTTTGATTTTCCAGTGTCAAAAAAGATGTTTCTTAATGCGACCTTACTTCCGATGGCTATGTTTTTAAGTTCAATCATCTTGTTCACTAGGTTGTCTGCGCTCCCTTTTGGTATGTCAAAATTTTCAGAGTGGAAAAGATACCCGTCTGCTTTTACAGCAATTCCATAGTTTTTTCCCGATGCTAATGTGATAATAAATTTCCCTGTTGCACTATTGGTTGTGAATGTTTCAATTAGCTTCCCGGTTGTATTGTCTGTAATTTCAATGTTTGCTTGAACAGAAGCTTTCGTCATTGCGTTAATGGTGATTCCTTTAAATACGGTGAACGATTTTTTGTTTACATCAACAGTAGATTCAATTGAATTGTCTTTCATTGGATTAGCAATAGAGGCTAATAAGTAATCTTCAGTAGCTGTAACAGGGGACTTTATAGCACCCCAAAAAGTAACTTTATAGATGTCATATCCTCCTGCTCCACCTTCTCTGTTTGAGGCTATATAAGCGAATTTACCATTTGCAGTAGAGGAGAAAAAGAAATCGTCATAAGGAGTATTTATAGGGTACCCCATGTTTACGGGTTTAGACCATGTTCCTTGAGCCCTTTCAGAAATAAAGATATCATATCCACCATAAGAATCTCCTCCTTCTGAGGCTATATACATGGTTGATCCATCTAGGGTAATGTAAATAGGACCTTCATTAAACTTTGAATTTACGGATGTAATCATTTGAGCAGCCATGTAGTTTTTTTTCATTTTACTTTGCATACTGCTATACATTACTTCAAATCCATTGGATCTATTTGCATTGTCTCTATTGAAGTAAATGCTCCATCCATCTGGACTGTATGCAGCATAAACCTCATTTGCTCGCTTTGATGAAATTTGAAAAGGAAGTTTCTTTGGATTTGTCCAATCGGCACCTACGAGTGTACTTTCAAATACATCAAATTGCCCCTCATCTTCACGGTGAAATAGCAGCTTTGTACCATCGTAACTAATGTTATTTGAAACTTCATCGGAAGTCGTGTTTACACCTCCTTTCAGTTGCTTTGGAGCTGCCCATTTACGCTTATTCAAGGTAGAAGAATAAATATCTTTATCATAGCCCCCTAAGGAGTTTGCATCATGTTCATTTGGCCTGTCAGATGTGAAAATGACTTCACCACCATCCGTTGAAATAGATGGAGCGTAATCATTCTGAGGACTGTTTAACTCTGCTACGTTATCGACCCATGCTCGAATTGGATTTTGAATTGCCCCGCGTGCTGCCTTACATTCTTTTTTTCGCATGCTAACGAATTTCTTAAAATTGTCGGCTTTCTTATAGTTGTTTTCGAAAGCTGTAAAGGCCTTGAGGGCATCACTGAATTTGGCGTCTAGTTGAAGGGCTATACCATAATAGTATTGCATGAAAGGGTCGCAAGAAGGGTCAAGTTTTTGCGCTTTATAAATGTATGAAATTCCTTTGTTTTGATACGTTGAATTAATATAGCAAACTCCAATTTTAAAGTTGTTTAAGGCGTTGTCTTTGTTAAAGTTTTGGGCTTTTTGATATTCTTGAAGAGCCCATTCATAATTAAGTCCTGGGCTTTTTACTAAAAACATTGCCTCGTTTGCAATTTCAAAAAAATCATCTCCAACTTTAATCGCTTTAATGGCTGCTTTTAAACCTTCTCTGTCTTCCTTGAAGTTTGCATTTTTGAAGTCGATGTTTTGCGCATTAATTTGACAAAAGAAAGAAATAATAATACTTGTTAATAGATATTTAGTCATCGTTTATCGTTTAGTTTGCGCAGTTTCCTACGTAGTAGTTTTTGCCAGTTTCAGACCCTAATGTTTTTGCTTTATGCCAGTCTTCACAAGCTCCTTCCATATCGCGTAACATTTCTTTTGCGATACCTCTATTTACATATGCTGCCGCATTTTTTTTATCCATACCGATGGCTTTATTTCCGTAGTCAAGTGCCTTTTGATATTCTTTTTTGATGAAATAAACCCCGCTTAAGTTTGATGCTGAAGACGAGTAATCAGGTTTTACAGTTAATGCTTTGTTAAAATCTTTAATCGCATCATCAAGTCTTCCTTGATTTTGTTGAACAACCCCACGATTGTTGTATGCTAAGTGAAAATTAGCATCAATAGAAATAGCCCTGTTAAAAGCTGCGATTGCTCCTGGGTAATCGTTCATTTTTGATTTTGTTGTTCCAATATTATTTAAAGTGAATGCCAGGTTTGGATTTTTACGAACAACTGTTTCATAATCTACAAGAGCTTTGGTGTATTCACCTTTCATTCTGTAGGATGAACCTCTGTCGTTATAAGCATTGATCAGGTTTTCGTCTAAATCAATGGCTTTTGAGAAATAGGTGATGGCCCCATCATAATCTTGTTGAAGAAATCGAAGTGTACCATAATTGTAGTATGCCTTAGGATTACTTTGACTAAGCGAAATGGATTTTTCATAGTCTTCTTCGGACTTTAAATAATTGGTTAGTTCTTGATAAGATTTTCCGCGCTGAAAGAATGCCTTTGCATATGTTGGCCTTAGTTGAATCAAACGACTCATCGTTTCAATGGCATTTTTGTATTTTTTAGCTTCATTTTCTGCAATTCCTTTATTGTAATAGGCCGCAGTAAAATTAGGGTCTAGTTCAATTGACTTTTGAAATTGTTGAATAGAAGCAGTGAATTGTTTTTCTGAAAAAAGTTTAATTCCTTTGTTGTAGGCTTCTTGACTTTGAGCAATCGCTTCATTTTCAAGGTTTAATTCTGTGATAGAATCTCGGTATGCTTGCTCTTCGATGGTCAATTCATCCAGTTGTGAAAATGCTAAGAGGGCAGTGTTCATGCATAAAATTGTAAGTATTGTGTTTAGTTTCATTCGGGCTGTTTTTATTGGTCTCCAAAGTACAAACTTTGTGCCTAAGTACTTAGATAAGTTTTCAACAATATCAAAATTGTTAATTTAGCATTCTAAACTGAAAGAGATGTCAAAAGAAGTGTATATAGTTGATGGTATTAGAACTCCAATTGGAAATTTTGGAGGAACCTTAGCGCCGGTTAGAACGGATGATTTAGGAGCCATTGTAATTAAAGAGTTATTAGCAAGGAATCCTTCTGTAGATCCGGCATCGATTGAAGATGTTCTTTTTGGTTGTGCTAATCAAGCTGGAGAAGACAATCGAAATGTTGCGCGCATGTCTGGATTGTTAGCTGGACTTCCATGGCAAGTTGGAGGGGAAACAGTTAATAGACTGTGTGCTTCAGGTATGGCATCTACAATTAACGCAGCTAGAGCAATTAAAGATGGCGCTGGAGATTTGTATATATCTGGTGGCGTTGAACACATGACTCGAGGCCCTTGGGTTATTTCTAAGGTGTCTAAACCTTATGGTAGAGATGCGCAAATGCACGATTCTTCTTTTGGATGGCGTTTTATTAATCCTAAAATGGAGGAGCTATACGGTGTTGATGGAATGGGAATGACCGCTGAAAATTTGGTTGAAAAATACGGGATTGAACGTGAGGCTCAAGATAGATTTAGTATGTGGTCTCAGCAAAAAGCAACAAAGGCAATACAGTCTGGTCGCTTAGCTGAAGAAATTGTACCTGTAAGTATTCCCCAGCGAAAGAAAGATCCAATTATTTTTGATACAGATGAGTTTGTTCGATCAAACACAACAATGGACACGCTTGGCGGACTAAGGCCTGCATTTAAAAAGGGAGGGTCGGTAACGGCTGGAAATGCATCTGGATTAAATGACGGTGCGGCTGCTTTATTGATGGCTTCAGGTGCGGCCGTTGACAGCTACAACCTAAAACCACTAGCACGAATAGTAGGCGCTGCTGTAGCGGGAGTTGAACCTCGAATAATGGGGATTGGTCCTGTTTATGCTTCTAGGAAGGTGTTGGAAAGAACAGGTTTAACGTTAGATCAAATGGATGTTTTAGAGTTGAACGAAGCATTTGCTGCTCAGGTTCTTGCCTGTACAAGAGAAATGGGATTAGCAGACGATGATCCGCGTATTAATCCAAACGGGGGGGCAATTGCATTGGGGCACCCGCTAGGTGTTACAGGTGCACGAATTTTACTTTCGGCAGCACTAGAATTACAAAAAACACAAAAACGATACGCATTGGTCGCAATGTGTATTGGAGTAGGGCAAGGCTATGCTACAATTATAGAACGCGTATAAAATTAATTGAAATGACTACAAATCCGGGATACTGTATCGTGAAGAATATAATGGCACTGATGTGCATTGTCTTGTTGGTTGTTTCGTGTAAAAAAAAGAAAACAGTTTGGGATTCTGATTGGAGTTCACCCGTAGTTAATGATACACTAACACTCACAAATTTAGTGAATGACTCAACGCTAAGTGAAGTAGGTGGGTTTTATGAGTTGAATTTAGTACGTACATTATTCGACTTAGATTTAGGAGATTTGCTGAATATTCCAGATACAACAATTTCGGAAACCTTTGCATTCCCTGTGTCAATTGACTTAACGCCAGGGTTTAGTTTTGTAAATTCAACGGAGGAGCATGATTTATCTGTAGAAGATTTACAACTGAAAACAATTGTTTTAAAGCAAGGTTTTATTGATGTTAAAGTTGCTAATCCTTTAGGTACAACGACCATGTTTGATATTCAATTGCCAGGCATAACAAAGGACGGTTCTACATTTTTAAATCAATACACGGCACCTTCGGGAACGAGTACAGACCCAGGTCTTGTAGAGGAGACTATTGACCTCGCAGGCTACCGGATGGATTTGACGGGCGTTTCAGGAGGTGAGTTTAATAAACTGAGGTCACAAATAACGGTTTCTACGGACCCTTCAGGACCTTCTGTTCTAATTACACCAAGCGACATTACGAAGGTAGACGTAAGATTTAGAGATCTTAAAATTGATTATGCGCGAGGTTATTTTGGTGATCGATCATTTTATGACACGACCATCGTTGAGCTTGAAGAACTTAATGTTGTTTCATCAGGAGTACTTGATTTACCAAATGCTGCAATCACAGTTGAAATTGAAAATGGAATTAAAGTAAGTGCAGAAGGAACACTAACAACTATTGCGAATGAAAATGCCTATGGAAATGAAGTTGATTTGTCAAGTGCACAAATAGGATCATCGTTTAATATTAATCCTGCAACGGGAACGTGGAATGCGATTAATTCGAGCTTAAAAACAATTGTATTCAATAGCACCAATTCAACCCTTGAGCCGTATTTAGAGAATTTAGGTTTTAGGCATAAATTGGGGTATAATTTTAAATTAAACCCCTGGGGTAATGTGACAGGAAGCTGGGATGAGTTATTCCCTAATAGTAAATTAAGTGTGCGTCTTAAAGCAGAAATGCCTTTAATGATTGGACTTGATCAGCTGGTTTTAAGAGACACGTTTGCATTAAATTTTTCTCAAAATAATGATAACACAACGATAAAGTCAGGGGAGTTTCTCGTGCAGTCTAGCAATGCTTTCCCCTTTTCTGCACAGTTAAAATTATTCTTGTTAGATGCTTCAGGAGAAGTGTTACATCAAATGAATGGAACAGGTAACATTGAGGCAGCACAGTTTGGAGCAATGGATGTGCAATCTGGGTTGATGGTAGCAAATTCTGAACTGCGTCTAGCCTTAGGAGAAGATGTTTTAAATGACATTAGCCGAGTAAAATCTTTCATTGTACAGTCCGAATTTAACACAACCAACCCTTTGACAAATTTAAACGAACCAATGGGCATACCTGTAGGTGCTTTTATTGCAGTGAAAGTAAAAACTAAAATTACTTCAGAAAACAAACTTTAATTATGAGGGGACTAATTACATGTTTAGCGTTTGTTGTTTTTTTTCAATTTGGAGCTGTTGGGCAATCACTACCACTCAATTACGATACGCTTGAATTAAACCAAGAATTCATTGTTGAAGGAGGAGGTGATTTTATTGGAAGCGCTATTCAAAGAGAGCTAAGTGGGAAGTTTTTATTTGGAGGATATATAGATAATTCAATAAAAGATAATTCATATCATCGCCATAGCACGATTAATAGAATAGGAACTTACGGAGGGGTTCATTTTGAATATCGAAATTATAAAAAGAAATTAATTGAAAATAAAAACTGGGGCTACCTGATTAAAGCTGGTGCTGATGTTTTTGGCGGAGGAGTCTATTCTAAAGATTTGTTTGGGTTGGTGTTTTATGGTAATGACCCGTATAAGGGTGAAACAATTGATTTTTCAGGATCAAACTTCTCGTTCATGAGCTATCAAAAACTGGGGTTTGGGATGATAGATTCAAAATCAAAATCGGCCATTTCAATTAACCTATACAACATTAATAGTTCTTTAAGTGCTAATTTTAAATCAGGAGAAATTACGCAAGACTTAAATGGAGATCAGCTTGATTTTGTACTAGATGGGGAGGTGACACTCCCAACCAATGGTGCTTTTAGTCAAGGTGTTGGAATTGGATTGGATTTTGACTTTAAATTACCTGTTTCAATTTTTAAGGGACAAACGTCCTACATTCAACTTCAAGCTAAAAACATTGGTATTGGGTATTTGCATGAAAAGCAAAAGGTATATTCCATAGATACGACGCTGACATTTAGTGGATTTCAATTTGAACAGCTAATAGGAACTAACGCGATCTTTTCTGATTCATTAAATGTGTTGGATTCGCTGGGAATAAATTCAGTAGAAAAAAATAACGTTGTACTACTTCCAGGTTATTTTCAAGTTGGAAAAATAGTAGCTAAAAACACGGGAAAGAAGCTACAGTCATTTTATGGTGTTCGAATCTATCCTACATTAATTTTTAAACCTTATGTCTATGCTGGAGTTCATTACAGTCTGTCTAAGTCGATCTGTTTTGGCTTGAATGGAGGTTATGGTGGCTTCGGAAAGTTTAGAGTTGGGGCTTATTCAAGTTGTAATTTCGGGAAGTATTCGGTAGGGGTAGCCTCTGAAAACGTTCTTGGATTTATAACGAAAAAGGCGAGTGGTCAATCATTATTTATTCGATTAAGATGCGCAATTTAACAATGTATTTCACATTTGTTCTTTGCAGTTTAAACTGCTTTGGA
>Ga0115008_10000482_pt1 | contig 29737 bp, 27 predicted proteins | sample FraStrMetagenome_FD_87164 | JGI IMG/M metagenome (GOLD analysis project Ga0115008, IMG submission 87164) | Marine eukaryotic phytoplankton communities from Arctic Ocean - Fram Strait ARC3M Metagenome | ecosystem: Environmental > Aquatic > Marine > Oceanic | place: Fram Strait | collected... | reverse complement strand
ATTCCAGTCTCCATCAAACCAACGGGCTCCAAACGAGTTTGACATTGCGGTGATGAAGGCACCGCCTTCGCCCCAACCGGCCTTGCCGCGTAGGCAGACACCGTTAATATCGTTATCACGATCTGTCATTTCACGTGCAGCTTTTGCAATGAATGACCATGAAGGTGCGTCTGGCATCTCAAGACCAGCGGCTTCCATCAAGTCGGTACGATACATGACCATAGAGCTTTCGCCATAGAAAGGGGCGGCATACAAAGTACCTTCGTGGGACAGTCCACCCGCCATAGCAGGAAGTAGATCGGCAGCGTCGTATTCAGCGGACAGATCGTTCAGCGGAACCAACCAGCCATTAGAACCCCAGATCGGAGTTTCATACATCCCAATTGTCATAATATCGAAAGCGCCACCTTTGGTAGTGATGTCGGTTGTGACACGCTGACGAAGCACGTTTTCTTCCAATGTCACCCATTCAACGGCAATGCCTGTCTCCGCGGTAAAACCATCAGTGTAGCCCTGCATACGAATCATATCACCGTTATTAACAGTCGCAATTGTAATCGTTGCTGAATGGCCGTCTGCAAATGCACCACCTGCAGTAATCAAGGTGAGCGCAGTCGCAGCACAAAGTGTGCTCTTTAAAAACATTGTTAGTTCTCCCTGGTTAGATTTCCTACGCAAAAAATACGCCGTAGTTAGACGCGACGTCAATACTTATTTTACGCGCGTAAAATAAATCAATGTTTCATGCTGAATCTCGCAAAATCAACTTTCCTTCTAAACGCGTGCTTTTCCAAGGCGATATCCTCCCCTCTATAGACGCAAACAACGTCTCAGCGGCTATTTGCGAGACCGCGTCATAGTCATGTGAAATCGTGGTAAGTGGCGGGCAAGTATAGCGCGAATGCGGATGTCCGTCCTGCCCCGCGACACGAATCGCTGAGCCAGCGTTACGCCCAACAAGCATGCCTTGTTCATAGCAAGCGGTCAGCAATCCAATCGCCAAACGGTCATTGCTGCAAAGGATCGTGTTGGTAGAAAAACAACCATTGCGCAGAGCCTCATGCCCACCGAGGCGTCCAATTTCCTCAAACCCCCACCCCTCACCCCCAACCGAGATGACATCTGGCTTGTACCCAAATCCTTCCATCGCATTTATATAACTTTGACGGCGGCGATGCGCATTCGGATTAGCAGGCGTTTTCATCTCGAAAAAGCAAGGTGGCTCGCCCGTTCGGCAAAGATAATCGGTGATATGTGCGGTAAATTGAAAATTGTCAGAGCCAACAAACGCTAGTCCGATTTCATCTACGCTACTGTCAAATATCAGCGTCGGCACGTCTACACAGAATTTTTTAAGCGCCTTTGGATTCGAAGCTCGGCCCAAAGGCGCCAGCAACACACCCGCTGGCTTAAGCGATCTTAGGGTATCAAGCGCCTGAACCTCTAAAGCAGGATCCCCGTGCGAGGAAAACAGAGTTGGGCGGTAGCCCGCCACGATACATCTTTGCTCTAAATTGCGCGCTATTTCAGCAAAATAAGGGTCTGACAACAGCGGCACCACAATGCCAATATTCTTTGTCAGCTTTCGGTTTTGGTTCATCGCATAGATGTTAGGTCGATACTCATGACGCTCCAGCGCCGCTTCGATACGAACACGGGTGCTCGCTCGGACACTATCTGGGTCGTTAAAGTATTTTGAAACTGTTGGGCGAGAAATACCACTCAGGTTGGCGAACTCTTCCATGTTTTGAATTTTGGTACCTGCCATTTTCGCCCCCTCACTATATTGTCGCGCCAAGTTTCTAATTTACTCTATAGTTATAATTTCTTGGCGCGCGCAAAAAATCAACGGGTAATGCAATTTTCTATTCTTGACACTGAGATGTCGTCAATCAAGTTGTCTGTAGAGCTTTTGAAACTCGGCACCGTTGTTAAACCCTGGAAGCAAAAAGGCTTCGAGAATTTTATTCGCGTATCTATTGGATCGGTGATCGAAAATGATCAATTCAACAAGCTTATCAAAGCATTTACAAAAGCAGATTAGCCTACGCAGCACTATCGTCAAAAAGCGGTTCTCTAATCCCTTGTTCATATTCACTTAATGAAACAAAGATTCTTATTTTAAAATTTATGAGAGCTTACTAATATTGGAAGGCCCATCGTTTGCTATTCTCAATCTTTTGCGTAATTAACAATTTTCAATTATCTTTGGATTGGGATATTAAATGGGCTTTCAAAATTATTTACGCCTTATAAATTTAATTTTAATTATTTTATTTCCTATCTCCTGGTTCATTCCCCTTCTGGAAATTGGATTATACGATAAGATTGAGGTTCCTTTAAAGTTGCTGGACTTTCAATTTCCAGACCTGTTTGGTCTCGAAGAAGTAACCATTGTCAGTGGTATTCAGTCCCTATGGGCTGAAGACAAATACTTGGCACTATTAGTAACCTTTTTTGCTCTCTTTGCCCCCGTAACAAAAACAATTGGTCTTTCACTCATCCAATTTGACCTTCTATCAGAAAAAGTAAAACCAGCCATTCATTTCATCGGTAAGTTGGCTATGGCCGAAATTTTTATAATCGCCTTCACTTGCATTTTGATAAAGGGAGTGGGCGTTGGACAAATGGAAATTTTATGGGGGACATATTTGTTCTCGCTTTGTGTAATAGCATCAACAATCGTATCTTATTTCAGTAAAACTGATACCTAATTCTAAACAGAGTTTTCCTCTCTCTAAAGCTTGATTTAGCTTATCAAAGTTTATGGTTAATGCTCTAGGATTTCTATGATTACTGCATGGGTTATCCGCGGCAACTAACGGTAAAATTCAGTATCTAAAGTTCCCATCTATGGATCCAAAAAAATTAACTGCGCTTAGTGTAAAATTCAAAAATATCTTTGCTATGTTCAATCAATTTTACATAGATATTTACTGTCTAAGCCAACGCACCAAATGCTATACATCCCACCGAAATAACATTGAAAAAATTACGACTTGCAGCGACATATTGTTTGCAGCATATGGGCATTTCGAACCCTCTATTAAATGAAATTAAGGAACTTATAATGAAAACCGGCTCGAATTTTTTTAAAGTTGTCGCTGCAGGCGCTGCTATTGCAGCATCTCTCGTTTTTACCACTGCGGTGCAAGCGAGTGAAGGAAATGTCCAGAAAGGCATTTTAAAGTGTGACGTTGCTGGCGGAGTTGGAATGCTCTTGGGTTCTAAAAAGAAAATGACCTGTGTCTTCACCAAGAAAAACGGTGATGTCGAAAAATATGACGGTCGGGTGCTAAAAATTGGCGTGGACATAGGCATCACTAAGGAGAGTCACATCACATGGGCCGTTTTAGCCCCGTCCGGCTCCAATGAAGTAGGTGCATTATCCGGAAATTATACCGGTGTTTCGGGCGAAGTGACAGTCGCTGGCGGCGTTGGTGGCAACGTGTTGGTTAGTGCTGGCAAGCAATTTACACTACAGCCTATCAGTGTGCAGACCCAAACAGGCCTGAATATCGCAGGTGGTATTGGCTCCATCAAGTTAGAATACGTTAAATAGGCTTCTAAGAAAAACGTTGGCCTGACATTTCAAACGCAGGCTTAAACGTTTCTAAAAATATTACAAAAATAAAAAAGGGTCTGCATGCGAGATCCTTTTTTATTTAAACCTCGCGTGTGCGATAGCACAAACTTATATATTGTCCTACGATTTAGAACTCGTCTTCACTGGATCGATGTAGCTTTCTCTTGTGCCAAACAAGGACCACGCCACTCAGCGATAACAACTGCTTGGTTAATCTTAAAATGGCCTCTTTGCTAAAGAATGCGATCATTGATGAAGTGATTAGAATTGTGGTCACGAACACATCAAGAATAATTGCTTACAGCTTTTGAAGATTGATTGCACTAAGTCATGAACCTGTCTGGCCACCTAGCAACTTACTAATTAGGAAGCAGTTTCAAAACTATCTGTTCTGCTTAAGGCAAACTGACTGATCGAGCAATATACGCATATTTTATTGACCAATTACATCCTTAAACGTGTCATTTATGAACATAGTTGAGAAGGGGTTTTCGCGTGTCTTGAGGTCGTCCCTCCAGAACTGATCAACTCACCAAATCACTGTGCAGATAAGTAGCTCTACATGTCAGGTCGATAGAACAGCTGTTATGCTGCACATCTACCGACGGGGATTGTGCTGTAAATATAGAGAAGCGCGTGTTTGTAGTTTTTTACTAAGAAGGAACGAGGATTAGGGCGTCATAACTTATCAATTCTGGTGGGTCGTACACAGTATTCATCAGCTAATTGTCAATTAATTAAGACATGAAATATGCTTTTTCTATATTTTATGTTTTTAAATCAACGCAAAACTAACTGACATGTGTCATTTTAGGTTTGTGCCAGATAGAATAATTGAACTCTCATTTTTGGGAAAAAGATTTAGTGGAGAAATTATCAAAAACTAAAATCAAATTTACCTAAGCAGCATTTAGCAGAAATTATAAAAATTCAGTTTTTGATTTTTTGACCTGTCCCCCTTTACTTCATAGAAAAGAACATTTTTTGTTGAGTAAGGACACCTTTTTGTTGACTGTGTCCTAGACAAACCAGCGTGACCCTTAGCGGTTTAGTGCAGCTTGTCTCTGAAAGGTTCATAAAGGGTCTGCCATTGCGCGCGCCGTGTGGTCTGGCGAAGTTGTAGAACCTTTCACATATGCGTAGAAATAATTTCAGGGCACGTTCATTACTCTAGTGAGTTTTACATACGTTGGTCTTCAATAGTAATTAAAGTTACAACCCAACAGCCATTGGTCTTGTTGACCCATCAACAGCGAAGTAATAGTTTCTAGTTGTACTAGATTGACATTTTGTCGCACTTTCCTAAAATATGAAAAATTCACCGAGCTGGCATAACAACGAGACAGAAAATGCTATCTCTCAAATATTTCATCAATTCTGAGGAACTTTCCAATGGCTGCATTTTCTGCCCATATATTATCTGCTGTAAAAAATCGCTTCGCCGCCCGGTCAGCGCTATGTCTTTTAATGCTGTCCTTCAGTCACATGGCAGCGGCAGATAACCATTGCCCAGAGCCAGCACTCTCCGTGAAAGAAGGGCCGGTCACAACAGTCAATGAAGAAAACTATTCTCTCGCAGAAACTCAGATAATTTTTGCCGATTATGTCAAAAAGATTGCTGCGGCTACCTGCGGTGGTGGTGTCGGTCAACTGATGCACCTAAGAGATACTGCCGACCCCACTGATCGCACGATCCTGCGTATTAACTTCGATACCATTTATTCTTTTTTGATACTGGATCTCTCTACACCGGCAACCATTGTAATGCCCGAAACCAATGGACGTTATCAAAGTGCAGAGGTGCTTGATGAAGAGCACTACATTCCCTTCATCTTTCAGGAGCCGGGTCGCTATGAGCTCACGCAAGAAAACGTCGGCGGGCAATACGCCATTGTCATCTTCCGCACTCAGGTCAACATGGGCGATGAGGAGGACCTGAAAGCTGTCCACGCTTTGCAGGATCAGGTCCAAGTAGAGCAGGTGGAGCCTGGCAGCTATGTAGCCAGTGATGCCTGGGACATGGATGAGATTCTAGCCATGCGCAAAACATATCAGACACGTGCCGTACAGGAAAAAGTACCTTCTGAAGAAATGGCTGCTGCTCGCGGTGAAATTACACCCGACATGCACAACTTTGGGCCGGCTGTTGGTTGGGGCGGTCTTACCAAAGAAGGCGCCATCTACCTATTTATTCAGGACGAGCCAAACGCACCGCAAACCCTCACACTCAAAGACGTTCCCAAAGCCGATAATGCATTCTGGTCTATCACGGTTTATGACAGCGATGGCTTTCCGCAGGGTGAGCACTTCAATCTAAACAGCACGTTCGCTACTGAGAACAATGACGGTGAGACTGTTGTGCATTTTGGTGGCTCACCCGAACAGGAAAACTATCTGGAAATTTATGATGGATGGACGGCGACCTTCCGCATCTACTCTCCCCAGCCTGCATACTTTGACGGAAGCTGGGAAGTGCCTAAATCCAAACCAGCCGCTAATTAACCTCAGCATGACTGGGCGCGCGCGGCTTTAGCTGCGCCGCCTTAAATACTTATATTTACTACGATCCAAGAGCCTCAGGTTCCCGGAAAATCCTTAGTGGCCGTCTCACTGGTAGAGGACATAAATTACTTTTGCTTCTGTTGTTTCGGAAATAACAAATCACCGATGCTAAAGTGGGGCTAGGCAACACGTAAAAATACGTTATGCAATGGGGGAAACATTCTATGGCCATATCCAGAACCTGTATAACAAAGATTGATATCGATGATATTCGTGTTCCTACGTCAGATAGTTTACTCGGTTCAGACCCTTTCCACCGCAAACCGGATTATTCGGCTGCCGTCGTGCGAATTTCTACCAATACGGGACCAATTGGATGCAGCGTGGTCTTTGGCATTGGAGCTGGAACTGACTGGTTGGTTTATGGATTGGAAGATCTCGGCTCTTTATTAGTCGGATTGGATATCCGTGACTTTATGTCTGATCCGGGTAAGGTTCATCGTCGATTGATGGAACATCACCAACTGCGCTGGCTTGGCGATGGCGTTTACCGAATGGTGGTTGGAGGCCTAGTTAATGCACTTTGGGACATTTGGGCGAAGCTTGAAGGCAAACCGCTTTGGGCGTTACTCATAGATTTGCCGACGGAAATTATATTGTCGTCAATTGATTGGCGGTATTTGAGAGATGTGATGAGCCCTGAGGACGCACAGCTAATCCTTCAGCGCGGTCGACTTGGCGCAGGTGAGCGTCAGGCCGCAATGATACAAAAAGGACCAATTGCCTACTCGACATCCGGCTGGCTTGGACTGAGTGATGCCGAAGTTCTCAAAAATATTACAAAGCTGCGGAAGCAAGGCTTTCGCCACTTCAAAGCTAAGATTGGCAGCAATTTGGCCGATGATCGCCACCGTTTGGCTATGCTGCGCGATATCATCGGAACAGACGGTCTCTTGATGACCGACGCCAATCAAATTTGGGGTGTGGATGAAGCCATCAACTGGATGACCGCGCTTGCCGAGTTCCGGCCTTTCTGGATTGAGGAACCTACAGCCCGTGACGATGTGCTAGGTTTCGTTCGTATATCCAAAGCCATGGGGCAGTTAGGCATTGGTGTCGCGGCGGGCGAACAGATTCCTTCTCCAGTTATATTCAAACAAATGCTTGCTAGCGGGGCTCTGACTCACTGTCAGATTGATGCGACTCGGCTAGCGGGCGTGAATGACGTTATGGCTGTAATCCTTATGGCGGCACACTTTAACATTCCTGTATGTCCACACGGTGGTGGCATAGGTCTCTGTAACATGATCCGGCACTACGCAATTTGGGATCAGATTGCAGTTTCAGCAACGAGGGAGGGTCGCATAGTTGAATACATCGATTTCCTGCAAGAAGATGTCTTCAATACGCCTGTTTTAGTGCAAGACGGCAGCTACGTTGCGCCTGAAAGCCCAGGCTGGGGCCTCGAAATAAAATCAGATTTCCTTGAGCAGTACAGATTTCCTGACGGAGAGGCTTGGCGTAATCGCAAAGGACCAATTGGATCTGCCTTTGAAGCCTAAGAACGTAGGCTAGCTGGTTTTGCCATGGCATGTAAAAAATTCATGTATGAAAATTGTTAAAAATTTGGGCGTAGCTATAACTTTTCAGAGGGGCCTACGGCTTAACCACAAAATCACGATTACCGAAAGCCACATTAGATAAACATAAGCAGCAGCATGCTTTACGCTAAAGCGCAAGAAAACTTAAAGCCGCACTTTTTACCAACTGCGTTGAAATGGCTGTAAGTTTTTTAAAAGCTGAGTTGTACTTTTACAGCCTTTGCACGATCGCTAGCAATCTCAAAAGCCTCAGCAGCTTTTTCGAGTGGGTAGGTGTGGGAAATGATTGGAGTAACATCAATTTCGTTTGTGTCGATTATTTTCACAGCATCGCCAAATTCACTATCAAAACGATGCGTACCAATCATAGAGATTTCTTTTCCCACCAGTTTATTGATAGGGACAGATAAATTCCCTGTTACCCCCACCTGTACAACCGTCCCTTGAGGGCAAACGGAGTCAAGGCATGTATCTAATGCCCTTTGTGCTGCTGAACATTCAAACGCAATGTCAAAATAACCTTTATCTTGCGAGAAAACTGACAAACTCTCTGAAGACCTAGAGATATTAACTGTAAGATCCGCACCCATATTTTTTGCGACTTCGAGAGGTAGATCTTCCAGGTCAGTCACGACAATTTCACTCGCACCTGCTTCCCGCGCCAAGGCTGTACAAAGTGCGCCAATGGGACCCGCTCCGGTAATCAAAATACGTTTTCCTTTTAAATTTGGAGTTCGACTGCGCGCATGAAGACAGACGGCAAGAGGCTCTGCACAGGCAGCATGTGCTAAAGAGGTGGTAGCACGAACCGGGAAGCACTGCTGGGACTTCACAACCATAACGTCGCGAAATGCTCCTTGCTCATGGGGAAAGCGCAGCGCCGATCCAAAAAAACGCATATTCAGACAATGCTGGAAGATATGTTTTTGACAATATGCACAGTCACCACAAGGATGGCTGGGGTTTAAAGCCACTTTATCTCCAAGTGTAAGGTTTTTAACCTTTGAACCAAGTGTATGTACGGTCCCCGATACTTCATGACCTAAAATAATAGGCTCTTTAACTTGGATGGATCCAAAGCCACCATCATTGTAATAATGCAAATCAGAGCCACAAATACCTCCAGCCCCCATCTGAATAACCACCTCATCATCATCGGGTGATTTTTGCTCTATCGTTTCTATTCGGATAGCGCGCCGCTCTATAAGGTTGCATATTCTAGTTTGCATTCCAAAACCTAATCACGTTGTCATTTTAACTATTGCGAAAATCAAAAGTTATTGGCGCTACAGGCTATAGTAAGCTGTGTGACCAAAAGTAATTGACACACTACCATGGTAGATGCATCATATCAAAATAAAAGTTATTTGTTATTGTGGAGGAAGATATGAAGTTATTGTTTTCAATTGTCACGTCAGCGGCCGTTTTAGTTTCTGGCAGCGCATTCGCTGATAGCAGCGATACAAAAGTGGCCTTGGTTCCAGGTGGCCCTCACCCTTACTTTGCGGCTTGGGAACGCGCTGGACAAGACGCGGTTAAGGATTTTGGACTTGGAAAGGCCGATTATAAAGTTCCCGCAGAATGGGATTTAAGCCAGCAGAATGAGCTGATAGAAAGTCTGGTTGGCAAAGGCTATAATGCAGTTCTCGTATTTCCGGGCGATGCCGTTGGAACTAATAAAATCTTAGGTGAGTTAGATGACGCAGGCATTCCAACTGCGGCGCTTGCAGGCTGCGTAGAGCAACCCACCAAAGCCAAAATGTGCTTTGGCACAGATACGGGTCACTCCGCTTATTTGGGTACAAAGCAGTTAATTGATGCCATGGGTGGAAAAGGCAAAATCGCGCATTTCACGGGTTTTTTGGTTGATCCAAACACAACTCTAAGAATTAAGGCAGTGGAAAAAGCCGTTGCAGAGGCTGGCGGCGGCGTTGAGATAATCCAAGTGATCGCTGATATTGACGCATACGAGCCAGCTGATGAAAAGATAAACGCATTTATGGCTGCGCAAGGGGGTGAAGTTGACGGGATTGTTACGACAGCTTGGGTTCCAGCGGTTGTAGCAGCACAAGCTCTAACGAATATGGGCGATAAGCGCATCAAGATGGTTGGTATTGACCATGATGAAGTGGTTTTAACAGCGATCAAAGATGGTTTTGTTCATGGCACAATGCTGCAAAATCCCTACGGACAAGGGTATATCGGTTCGTATGCTATGGATAAAATAAGAGGCGGTTGTACATTTAAAGCAGACGCACCATGGAAGGCGACCGCGCAAACTGACCAGTTCATCGATTCTGGAACTGTTTTTGTGGATTCCTCCGATGTTGACACTTATGTTGACGCTATGAGAGGAATTTCTTTGGAAATTCTTAAAACATTCGAAGATGATTTTCTGGATTGTTAAACACCTGAAGGGGAGAGGTTACTCTCCCCTTCCGATTACTGCTTAACCGAAATGCTGTGACCCAATAAATGAATAAAAAAATCCCTAATTTTATATATACAAATCAGTTTGGGTTATTGTGCCTCGTATTGATTTTTACCCTAATATTTTCAACCAGCACAGACGGCTTTACATCAAGATTCAATATCTTTGCCTTATCACGCGTAATCGCAATCGATATAATGATCGGTCTTGCAATGATGGTGGTGATCCTAACAGGAGGTTTAAACCTTGCGCTTGGGGCAATCGGAGTATGTGCCGCAATGTTTGGCGGTTGGTGCATGGAAGTTCTCGGGATACCCATCATACCCTCGATACTTCTTATGCTCGGTATGGGCTCGTTTCTAGGATGGATAAACGGTATTATAACCGTGAAGACTGGTGTTCATAGTTTTGTTGTCACTTTGGCCACGATGAGTATTTACTTCGGATTTATGACCATGCTGACAGAAGCTGAAGCATTTCGAAGACTTCCCGAATTATTTACCGATTTTGGTTCAGCCAAACTGTTTAACAAATATGTATCACCACTGCTTTTAGTGAGCGTCGCAACCTGTTTTGCCCTGTTTTATTTGTTTCGGTTCACCGATATTGGCCGGAAATTAATCGCTGCCGGAGCAAACCCCGAAGCGGCTGAGCTTTCTGGAATATCAGTGAATAGAATGTTCATTTATTGTCATATGCTATCAGGATTTTTGGGTGCTTTAGCTGCAATTTTGCTTACAACGCGTATTGGCGCTGCAATACCTTCTATGGCGGGACAACTGGGTATGGATTGGTTACTGCCAGCATTCCTTGCACCTGTTATCGGAGGCACTCTTTTATCAGGTGGTAAATTATCAGTTTTTGGAACCATGCTTGGTGCTGTTTTGGTTACGCTTCTAACAAATGGTCTTTACCTTTTGGACGTTGGTGAATTTTGGATTCGATTTTTCCTTGGTATAATTCTTTTACTGGCCGTATTGCTTGATAGAACCAGAGAGTATTTTACGCTCAAAAGTGTGATTGTATCGTGAGTGTAAGTATGGCTGCATTATTCAAAAAAGATTGGTTTGGTTTGCTGATCGTTGTGATTGTAAGTGGACTTGCCATCGCAGTACTCAAGCCGGCATTTCTATCGCCGTTCAATTTATATGTTTTAATGGTGAGCATAAGTTACATGCTCATAATTGCTTTAGCCCAAATGATAATTATTGCGATTGGCCAAATGAACCTGTCAGTCGGTGCCATTGGAGGATTAGTGGCAATTTCATTCAGCGGCTTGATGGAAGTGCAACAAGTTTCTGTTCCAGTAGCTGTTTTAATTGGCCTGATAATTGGTATGCTGTGCGGATTTTTAAATGGATACATAACGGTTAGATCAGGCATTTCAGCTTTCATAATCACTTTAGCAACACTGTATATATTCAAGGGCATAAACTTGGGAATCACCGAGGCCGAACCCTTTTACAATATTCCAGAAACTGTCAAAAACTTTGGAAACGCTAAAATAGGTAATACCCCTATCCCCTTCTTAATCATTATCCCAATAATTATAACATTTTTAATGTGGATCTTTATGAACAGAACGGAGACTGGCCGTCATATGCTTGCCTATGGCAACAGCGTTCAATCAGCTGAATTAATAGGAATATCTTCATCAAAAGTTGTCATTACAGCGCATGTTATTTCGGGGTTCTTAGCGGCCATAGCGGGTATGTTAGTCGTTTGCAGGTTACAACTTGGAACGCCAAATATTGGTGACTCATGGCTGCTGCCATCTTTCGCCGCTCCAGTAATTGGAGGAGCAATTTTGGCAGGTGGTAAAGTCGATGTTATTGCAACTTCCCTTGGCGTTTTGATCGTCGCGATAATATCGCAGGCATTGGTCATCTTCAAAATTGACCCGTTCTTTGTTCAGATATTTCTCGGGGTTATGATTTTGTTAGCCGTTTTTGTGAACCGCTATCGAGAATATAAGCAGGAAGCTCGAAGAAAGATTTTCAGCAGTGAATGAGTTTTGTCTTGAAATAAGCTCGGCTAATAAATCTTTTCCCGGAGTAAAGGCACTGGATCAGGCTACTTTCCAACTAAGGAAAGCATCAATTCATGCTCTCCTAGGAGAAAATGGTGCCGGTAAGTCTACCCTAATCAAAATAATTACAGGCGTTCATAAGCAGGATAGCGGAAAATTAATTATAAACGGAAAAGAAGAGACACTAAACAATCCAAATGATGCAACAAAATTTGGCATATCTGTTGTTCACCAGGAGAGAAACTTAATTAGACGTTTTTCGGTCGGTGAGAACCTGATGTTAAATAATATGCCAAAAACAGCGCTTGGTCTTATTGATTATAATGAAATAGCTATTCAGTCAAAAAAATGGCTTAAAATTTTGGATCTTGATATCGATCCAAATACATTGGTGTCAGACCTCACCGTTGCAAAAATGCAGCTTTGTGAGATAGCGAAAGCGTTATCTCTCAAGGCGAAAATTCTTTTATTGGATGAACCAACCTCTTCGCTTTCTCCTCAAGAATCCAAAATTTTATTCTCCTTGCTCAAGAAGATTGTTCGCGAAGAAGGCGTAAGCATTGTTTTTGTAAGCCATAAGCTAGAAGAAGTATTTAATATTTGTGACGATGTCACTGTTCTACGTGATGGACAAAACGCGTGTACTTCAGAAGATATAAAAAATCTTGATAGGCAAAAACTTGTCAGATTAATGATTGGACGTGACGAACAGATCGTAAAATCGACTCGAAAAAACCAAAATACCAAAGACACGATACTAGCCCTGAAGAATGTAAAAACCGAATTAGGCCACAAAAATATAAATTTAGAGCTGAACCGATCAGAAATAATAGGCCTTTACGGTTTAGTTGGAGCAGGCAGAACAGAATTGATGAAATGTCTTATAGGGCAAGACAAGATCACCGATGGGGAAGTTATAATTAACGGTAAAAAGGTAACAATTAACTCGCCTAAGTCTGCCTTGGAAAAGTTCAAAATCGGTTACATAAGTGAGGACCGGAAGAAAGAAGGTTTAATACTGATCCATAATGTTTTGGACAACACAAGTATTACTGTCTGGTCACAAATTAAAAAAGCTATTGGATTTGTAAGCGACGGAATGATTTCTAAAAAAGTTGATCCGTATATCAGTCAACTCGAAGTAAAAACCCCGTCAAACTATCAGTTAATTTCAAATTTATCCGGAGGTAATCAACAAAAAATCAGTGTGGCGAAGTGGTTGGCTGCTGGAACTGATATTTTGATTATTGATGAGCCAACGGTAGGAATTGATATCAAAACTAAAGCATACCTTCATGAGTTAATCATAAAACTGGCAGACGATGGCACTTCAATCATCTTGATATCCAGCGACATGCCAGAAATGATAAGTCTCGCTGATAAAATTATAGTTATGAATAATTTCCAGATGAATGGAATTGTGGAAAATAATCATGATTACGACTCTGTCAGCAGCAAAATCATGGAGTATATTCATACTTAGTGGGGAATAAGCCGTGTTCTGCGTTCGGTATGCTGGTCCAATATGGTTTCCAGAATTACCTAAAATTAATACAAGGCTGCAGAATAGCCCGCTTGGTAGGAGTTGGAATTAACGTTTTCCAAAAAAGAAGTCTTAGGTTCTGAAGGTGGGCGTCATTTCAAACCGAATAAAACTTCGCGCACGTTTCACCCAGAATCAAAGATTGTTCATCACTTGACAGTTTTGAGGCCCATTCGTCAGTAATATTCATAGTGGCAATATAATCTGCTGCAACAGTACAAACAGGCCAATCAGATCCCACCATTAAACGATCTGCACCAAAGGCTTCCAAAACAAAATCAAGATACATAGTAAAGTCCGAAGCATGCCAGTTTTCCCAATCCGCTTCGGTGACCAAGCCTGAAAGTTTACACATGACGTTGGGATATGTAGAAAGTTCTTTTATCCCGAGTTTCCATGCCGCCAAATCACTTCCATCCATCGCCGGTTTAGCAATGTGGTCAACCACAAATGGCTGGTTTGGCAGTTTCTGGACAAGTCTGATTGCTGATGGCAGATGTATCGTACGCAGCAATAAATCATAGGTAAAATTATATTTATTCAAAAGTGAAACACCATTTAAGTGCGGTATACTATCTGCAAAATCCACATTAGCCCTATCATGGATAAGCATCCGAAAGCCTTTAAGTTTTGGATTTCCGTAATAGCTCTCAAGCACTACCTCAACATCATCCGCACATAAATCTATCCAGCCAACAACCCCTCTGATTGAATGATGCGTTTTAGCCAAATTCAAAAGAAAATCCGTTTCTGATACAACTTCTCGTGCTTGCACTGCTATGGAACCGTCGCGTCCGGTTTCAGATAAAAGAGGAGCTAAATCAGCAGGCAGAAAATTCTGTTTCAACGCCTCCAGTTCATTTGTCATCCAGGTGAAGTCCAAGGCGTTTTCTGCAAAATTCCAAAAATGTTGGTGAGCATCAATTTTCATGGGGAAATATACTTTCCAAAAAATGAGATTTCTTAAAAATTCTAGAGCATGTATGCCGTAATTTCTGTATCCAAATCAAAATACTTCCTAAACTTGTGTTTGAATTACAATTAAAATATGGTACCATGGTAGTGATTAAAGTAAACAAAAAACCGTGAGGATTTACTTTTGGCTTCTTCTAACCTCAAACCAAGAAACCAAAATATAGCCCTAGACAAAAATTCATCAGTTGCAGTTCAAGTGCATTATCACCTGCGGCAACAAATCTTAAGGCTAAATCTTAAACCAGGAATGGCTTTGAGCGAGAAAGAGTTATCGCTTCAACTTGGCGTGAGCCGCACACCAGTGCGGGAAGCCTTCATTAGACTATCAGAAGAAGGTCTGGTTGATATATTTCCACAACGGGGAACTATTGTTGCGCCGATAAGAATGGATGAAATTAAAGAAGCTCAATTCCTTCGCGAAATTTTGGAAACTGCAATTGTGCGGCGGGCAGCAGAGAATATCGAAAAAAAATTTTTGAACCTTTTAGAAACAAACTTGGCTAACCAAAAAAAATCATTGGAACATGCAGATTTTACCGAGTTTATGGAGTTGGATGAAGAATTTCATCATTTGCTTTGTCAAGGGGTATCATTTCCTCGTGCCTGGCGCGTTATACAGGCAGTAAAGGGTCAACTTGACCGAATGCGTTTCATCGGTTTGCCGCAACCCGGGCACGCAGCTTTGATGTTCCATCAACATTCCGTTATTTTTGAAGCGGTAAAAAATGGCTATCCAGATATGGCAGCAAAAGAAATGGCGAAGCACTTAACCGAACTATGGGCTTCCATTGAACGCATGACTTTAGATGAAAGTAGTTTTGCGAATAAAATGAAGCCATAGGTCTGTAACCCAATCATCTTTAGTCAGCTAATGCTATGGAGGTATTTGAGTGCTACTCTAAGTAATATGTTAAAGCTGAAAGAGGGTAAGAGATGAAAAAGAAAATACCGCTAAGCCGACGGCAATTGTTAATACTTGCATCAAGTTCAATAGTTGCTGCACCAGTGCCAGCCTTAGCGGACGATAATTTCCCAGTAATTCACGTAGTTAAAAATCCACAATGTGGTTGCTGTACTGCATGGATCAAAATTTTAACAAACAAAGGCTTCAGTGTTACAACTGAAAATCGTTCCAGCAACCTTTTAGCTGAATTAAAGAATGAGATTGGCATACCTAAAGATATGACATCCTGCCACACCGCTAAAATTGATGGATACTTTATCGAAGGTCACGTTCCCACCAGTGATATAAAACGCCTTATAGCAGACCGCCCTGATGCTTTAGGATTAGCTGTGCCAGCCATGCCTTATGGCTCACCTGGGATGGGACCTGAAGACGAACGTGAAGCTTACGATGTATATATAATCAGCTCTGACGGCAAAGCAGAGGTATTCCAACACTATCCCAAAGCAGGAATACTGCTTTGAAGTTATTCAACCAGCTCTGCGACAAAAAAATATCCTCACGTGCAGGATAAAGGACACCGAGAGATCTATTGCAGGCTGTGGAGTGCTCAGCAAATGTATTGACCAGATAAGCGGTTGGAGCAGAAAGGATACCGGGTGAGCAGCAATATCGTTTAATGGTTAGGGCTGCAGGGGTAGCTTAGTCTAAAAGCTCATCTACCGGCTGTACGGTGAGCTGGCCAACATCTGCCTTTATAACTTTGACCTCCGTGAAGCTAGGAATTTTAGTGCTACTGACAACTGTCCAAACGACGCCAGAATAAGAGTAATTACCCGGCGAGTTTGGTCCGATGTCCGTTTGGACGGAAAAACGATGCCCAACAAAACCGACTTCCACCTTGGACATCTCTTTCGATGATTGGATTTTTTTCATAGGCTTCCACAAAAGTACGGCCCCAGAAATTGACAATAAGGATACCGCACCAATTGCAATATCGATCCCAACTGGCAGCACTCCAAGCTTCATCAACGCACCAACGATAAGCATCGCTATGCCTACAAAAAGTAAAACAAAAGTAGCAAAGCCAAAAAAGGCAATCTCGATAACTAAGAGGATAATTCCTATGATGAAAAGCCAATGCTCCAGCGGTATTTGCAAATTATGAAGATCCATCTTTATTTACCCCAAGGTGCAGAAGTATTGGTACTGTCGGCTGGTTGATCTGGAATCTCCGCAGGTTGCGTTGCATCAGAAGATACATTGGTATTGGACATTTTCTGGATGATTGCCATCGCCTGAGTGACGACTGCGGCGGCATCAGTAGCATTGTCAGGTAACAAGACTAATGATGACTGTTTCGCTATCATTTCTTTCGCATGAATTGCCTTGGTTGCCAGTTCGAGTTGAACAGCTTTTTGTCCAGAAGGGGTATCAGCGGCTTTACCCACCATCACTAAGGCTTTAGCCTGAGCATCAGCCACAGCAACAAGGGCTTTTGCCTCTCCCTCGGCACGCAAAACCTGCTCGTCTTTTTCAGCTTCAGCAGCCAGCACCACTGATGCCTTTTCGCCCTCTGCACGATTAATTGCAGCTTGACGGTCCCCCTCTGACTCCAGAATCTGCGCCCGCTTCACACGCTCTGCTTTCATCTGAGCCTCCATAGCCTGCATTACTGATTGTGGCGGAACGATGTCTTTTATTTCATATCGCAAAACTTGAACCCCCCATGCCTCAGAGGCCTGATTGATGGCTGCAACGATGCTGGTATTGAGCAAATCACGCTCTTCGAAGGTTTTATCCAGTTCCATCTTACCCAATTCTGAGCGCATCGTCGTTTGCGCTAGTTGGGTCACAGCAAAAACGTAATCATCAACGCCATAGGTCGCTTTGTATGGGTCGAGCACTCGGAAATAGAGGACCCCGTCTACACTCAGGGAAATGTTATCCTTAGTTATTGCACTTTGGCTGTCGACGTCGACCGCCTGTTCCTTCAACGAACGGTTAGCAGCAACTCGATCGATAAAAGGAATAATAAAATTAAGCCCGGCATGCTGTACTGAATTAAATTTACCAAACCTTTCAATTAGGTAGGTTCTATTTTGGGGGACAAATTTAATCGACAGCCGTAAGATTACCACAACCAGAATAAACAAAAAGATAGTGGGCTGAAATAAGATGCTTAAAATATCTTCCAAATACATAGTATATAATCCTCAACAGGTAGAAGCTGAACAGCTAACTTGATGTTGCTTCTATCAGTTGGAAGGATGAAATGCACGATGCTTTAGTCTTTGCTTACGACGCACAAAAAATCCGTAGAATGATTTGGTCAAGAAAATTGAATAAAGTAGGTATCCTCACAGCTTTTTAGTTATTTAGGTGACAGTTTAAAAACACCTGATTGCGTGGCTGCTTTCAAGAAGCTCTCTTTGGAGCCAATGAAATTCTTACCGCGTTCGCCGTTGAACGCCTCGTCAATGATTTTAATACATGCGGCATCAGGTATGCTGTGATCAGCAAATCTGTGACCGACGCCAAGGGACGCCAGAAAGTCGGTCAAATTATCAGCACCGTGGCCCAGATCTTCACCAAAAATCTGCTTCAAAGCGGTTTCGCGAAACCCACCGACCCCAATGACCGAGCGCAGGACCGTCGGCAATGCAAAAGAACAGGCAATGCCATGCTGCACTCCCCAACCTAATGTGATTGGGTAGGACAGATTATGCGCAATGGCCGTCTTGGTGTTTGAAAATGCAAGACCAGCATTCAACGATGCCTCAGCAATACGATTGCGCAGATCAAGATTGCCCAGATCACGCAAAAGTTTTGGTAGATCAGCAAGGATTGTGCTTGCAGCAGCAACTGCATGACGCGCCGAGACGGGGTTTGCGTTAATGTTCCAAATACTCTCAATCGAATGGGAAAGCGCATCAAGACCCGTTGCAAGGGTCAGGCCATAAGGCTTGCCCAGCATAAGTGTGGGATCAATAACCGCAATTTCAGGGTATAGGTTATCGCGTACAAGAGAAAATTTAAGCCCGCGCTGCTCATCCCAAACAGTTGCCCAAGAAGTAACCTCGCTGCCAGTACCGGCAGTTGTGGGTACCGCGATAATCGGAATGGCAGATAGCCCAGATCCACCGCTGCCAGTTTCAAGATGCCGTAGCACCTTGCCAAAATCGCCAGCCGCTGCAGCAAAGACTTTGGCAGAATCAATAACTGACCCCCCTCCCAAAGCAACAATCACCTCGGGCCTAGATGTCACCGAATTAAAGCGGGCAGATTGTTCGGACAGCAGCATACAATCCGGGTTTGGGGCAATATCGTTGACAACAATTAGTGGCTTACCTGCCGCCTCAGTCAAGTATTCTGTTAAAGTCTGGAACGGGGCGTCAGGATATGTCACGAGCGCATAGGTCCGACCGTCAATTAAAGACGCAATCGAAGCGAACCCGTCATTTCCAAAAAGAATTCTAACCGGATTGTTATAAGACCACATTTTCTTCATCCCAATAACTTTTGCGCGCATGACCGTTTCATGGAAAAGTGTGTCTGAGAAATACCTATATATCAAATTGATTATTTCAAACATAACCACCAACTGATGCAATGTTGTATAATGCTCTGCGCTCTTTTCATGCCGTTGCACTGTAAGATAGATTTTCTTTCGCAGGCCTTAGCCTAAACATTGGTACTCGATTTATTTGGTTGGTGATATAGACAACCCCGTTGTCATTTTGAATGGCCATCAAACAGTAGGCTGTGCATCAGATTTATTGCCAATTTCGAGTTTGTGCCAAAGCCAAACCTATTCAGGAAGGCTCCATATTTTAGGTCTGATGCAAAGGGTTGCGCTGCAAGAAGGTATTATAATGCACTGTCAATTGATCATCTTCTATCTGCACGACTCCGTAAGCTGGTGGCTCATCGCAAAACTCTCCCTGTACACTGGCAGCGTTAAGAGGAATTTGGTGATTTAGACTCGGCAAACTCGTAAAAGGAACCCCCCGCCAGCTTACATACGTCATCCTATGAACGTGACCATAAAACACATGCCGTATATTTTGCCCATATTTTATAGTAGCGGCGAACTCTTCGACGTCTTGCAAACGGATCTTATCAACATATGGAACCCCAATATCGAAAGGCGGATGATGCAAAAATAAAAACGTGGGCTGATCTTTAGCCTGTATCAACTGTTGTTTCAGCCAATCTAGGCGGTCCCCACAAAGCTGCCCCTCATGGACACCGTGCCCCTCTTTTTTTGTGTCAAGAAACAAGAAAACACAGTTATTTTTTTCAAATCGATGTTGAACGTAGCAATTTGAATCTTTTGGATGTTCAGGAAAAACTTTTTGGAATACAGCACGATTGTCATGATTGCCGATCATCAAAAAGCATGGCAGAGGAAAAGACCTTAGCCTCATCTTTAGAGCTTGATAGGCTTTTGGTTCTGCAAATTCGGCTAAGTCACCAGAAATTACACAAAAACTTGCATCACTATGCCACTGAACAACATCGGTTAAACATGCATCCAAACGCATAGAAGGTACGGTACCGTTTAACCCGCCATTATCGCCTACGAGATGGACATCCGTTATATGAATAAATTTCATAGTAACCTCACTTATTTCATCAAAATAAACGATCTAATTTAACATATTGGTAATTATGCATATTTGTAGGATGCCTATTAATTACAGCGGCTTACAGTTTAAAAGACATTCCTTAAACGGGAGTACTAAAATTATTCTTGACCCAAACATTAATCAGTGTGGAAAACCTCTTCCATAATCGACCATTGCTCATTAGCTTTGCTGCTTTCCATTTTTATTTGAAGTGAATCGGTGATTTTCCACCATTCCTGTGTTCTTGGATCAGCAGCGATTTTTGCAGAATCAGCTTCAAAATCAATTCCATGATATTCCCAATATCCAAAGAGCAGATTTTCGGGCTCACGTAAAAATATAGTATAATTTTTTATGTTCGCCTTTGCTATAGTTTTCAAAACATCTGGCCACACATCCGCATGCAATCTTTTGTACTCTTTTATTTTATCGGTTTTGAGCCGAATAACCATGCCCATTCGTTTCATAATAAATCTCCTCTATACCAAAGTTATATTTTAACTGGTGCCGTTTTCCGCCTTGTCTTGTCATACTGGCCCAAAGCCCAAGTATCCGTTCCAATCATTAAAAAGTGTCTGGGATCAGAACCTGTAGGTCCAAGTAGGACAATTTAGTAACAGAGTATTTCTGGCTGATGATGCCAAAATATAAAAACAGCGGCATAACAGGCATCAATCAATTTTATTATCGGAACAACAAAGCTTAGCAACGTTTACTCTGATAACAATATGGACAACTTCATTTTAGATGGCATTAAAGTTAAATAAACGAGTTACTTCTATGATCAGCCTTTCCCATTGTCTGGGCGGGGTCGCCTGCATAACTGGCAATATGGGCAAAACTATGTTCGACCACACCAAAGCAAATTTTAGTGTGATTTCTGATTTTTAAGACCGCTCAGAAGATAGGCATAGCTATTTAAGTTTATCGGTTTCGACAACTCAGACCAACAATGAGCTGTGATTTCTTACATTGGCTGGGTTGACCAGATCTAAACCTTGCTATTTGTGATTTAAGCCATATAGTCATTTAAGGGTTAACTTGATCGAAAGCCCTTGATCATATCTGGCAGAAATCTCTGCTTGAAAAGATGGCTGGAAGCCATTGATCTTTACTCTCGTAAATAAAAGACTTTTTCGTTTTTCAGCAGTCCATTCTCTCATGTTCTAAGCTAACTTAAACTGGCGGAATTTTGCAGCTGTTTTTATTGTCTCCCAGTTAGGATTATTAAAGGTTTGGCACTCTATTTGAGTGGAAATAATAGTCCCGAAGAGTTTGCTCTGCTTCTATATTTTTAAGTGATTAAGACTGAAATCAGCTTCAATTATCGGGCGAACTAACTATGCCCTCTCACCCCAAGCCGCAAACCAATATTGCTTTGCAATTGGCTTGCTAATCAAGCGAAGGACGAAACATGGCCAAGGGAAAAAATAGAAAAAAAGAAACTAAAAAACCCAAACAAGAAAAAGTAAAAGTCTCTGCAACTGCGGGGTCAGTAGGAGGAAAAGCTGGAATATCGATTGCTGGAAAAAAGGCAAACTAACGAATTTTGATAGCTAAATTAACAACCACTCACCTTCGTAGTTTTAATCTACGAGCAAAATAAGTGCGGCGGCGCTGCCTCCGTCAAAGGATTAAATATGACTCTTCCAGAATCGACAAAACCCAGCATTTATGGCGCAATTATCGGTGCGATTGCCCTCGCAATTATTGGCTTTACTTGGGGCGGTTGGACAACCGGTGGCACCGCTGAAAAATTGGCTCAAGACCGTGCTGATAAAGCAGTCATAAGGGCAATGGTGCCTTTATGCCTGAACGTATCTAATGCAGATCCTGAACGTGTAGCCAAGCTTGCAACAATCAATCAAGCAACACGATATAAGCGACGGGACGCAGTTATGGATACCGGTTGGGCAACTTTACCTGGTGCTGAAAAGCCAGACCGGGATTTGGCTGAAGCCTGCATGGAAGTACTTGGCTTGGACGCTACATAACAACTGGCTCACCCACCGTCTCATTTTGCTGATACGGTGGGTAATATCTTGCAGTTGGGCGTGGGTAGACCACGGTTGATATGGGACTAAGGGACATTTCCTTTGGCAAAAGCGACTTTTCCAAACACCTCATTTCGCTTAAGGAGTAATCGATGTCAGACGTACCCGAAACTGCAGAAAAAATTCACTATATTTGCCAAACTTATATTGAATTCAAAGACGCAAGAGGCGGGCTACCGAGTTTGAAAGTTGATAAACGTTTTCAATATACCACTGAATCAGCAGCAAAAGACCGTGCTGAGCGGGAAAACCAACGTAAAGGCTGTGAGGGTGCTGATGCTTATATGGTGGTTGAAGATGAAGGCTCTGGCGAAGTGAGTTCACCAACATTTATTGTCCGTCTTGGAAACGTTCCTGAAGACGATTCCTAATCAGGCGCCTGGGCTTACTTATTCGTTATGGAGCAATGATCAGCAGTTAAGTTATCTAAGCAGCATAAGAGATTGCGCAATATTGTTCAGCTTTAGACTTTATATCTAAGGTATGCACTTGGATCAAAGCTACCATCCAAAATTATCACTGATTCTATACGGTGACGAAAGACAAGTAATGTTTAGCCAATTTAAATTTTAGAGCAGTTTAAAATATAAGATGGTTTCCACAAATAATTTAAAGTCCTGTGAGGTAACCAGTGAAACTGGATGCAACACAACTACAAGCTAGGACGAAGACTTATGAAAAACATTATTACAGCAGCAGCGCTTATACTATTTCCGCTTACAGCTTTTGCTGGAGGTCACTCCGGATTAGGAGGCCATGGAACCGGCGTGATAGTAGATACCAAAGTTCTTGAAGGCAAAACGGGCGTCATAGTTCAAAACATTACGGAAGATATTTGGATTTGGGATAACCCCCCAGAAGGTTTTGACGCCGCCACTACCGCTTCCTGTACTCAAACTATTTCTTTTGCTGCAGGACAGGAAGCACCCATTGGCGGTGCTGTTACTTGCACAGTGGTAGACGAAACAGGTGACATATTTATTAATACAGGTACATTTGGCGGCGATGGTGTTCTGCTTACACTCGTTGGAGGAACTGGAAAGTGGGCCGCCTACACTGGAGCGCAATGGAAAGGTGTGACCAGGCATTCACTCAAAGGCGGTGGTTCAGTCTACGACTTTACGCCAGCAAATTAATTGTAACAACTATTCTATAATTAATACCTCATTAAGCGCTATTCACATTAACATCCTGTAGTCGCTGATTAAACAGCGACTACAGGATTTCATAACTATAAAAATTTCATACCGACAGCGGATGCCATAATTCCAATCCGGTAGCTCTATTAGAGTTAACCGCCTGACTAACTCTTACAAGATCGACAGTGTCATCAGACACAGGCTTCATTAGTCTAGCGGCACCGTTACCCAATTCCCCCAACCAAAGCGACCAATCATCAGAATTAAGTATTACCGGGAGCCTATGGTGTATATCAGCCATCTTGGCGTTCGCGTCAGTAGTTACTATGGCGCAGCTTGATAAAAGCTCTCCACCCAACTCCCAATCTTGCCAAATTCCGGCCATTACAAGAGGTTCTCCATCTGAGCGAGTAACTCTATAAGGAATGGGTTTTTCACCTTTCATTCTATGCCATTCGTAAAATCCGTCACACGGAATTAAACAGCGTCTAGCCCGACATGCCTCTTTAAATGCCGGTTTGTTCGCAATTGTTTCTGATCTTGCGTTGATTAGCGGTGGCCCACCATTCAAGGTCCTATACCACTTCGGCAAGAAACCCCATCGCATTGACTTTAGTTGCCGACCATCACCCTCAGAAGTGATGGTATGAACGCTGGTTGTTGGGCAAACATTGTAGTTAGGTGTCGCAGGTAAGTCGTTTGAAGGTGTTGCTTGAAATAAGTTCACCATAGCATCTTGAGGTAGTGTTATAGCAAACCTTCCACACATAGCTTTACTTTCAAAGTTATTGCTCAAATATCATTTACAATAGATCTAATATTTTACAGCATATTTCTAACATAATTCATTGTGGTTGATTGGGCCTGTAAGCTTACGAGATTGAGGATTAAAAAAATTATGAGAATACTATTTACTGGTGGATCAGGTAAGGCTGGAAAACACAGCATAAACTATTTGTTTGAACAAGGTCACTCAATTCTAAATCTGGATCAAGTTAACCTTGGTCATCCAAAGGTTTTAACTCGCCTCGCTGATATTACAGATGCTGGGCAAGTATTTGATATAATGGGTAGCTATGCACATTATGATGAACTTGCCCATGGCACTGGCGTACCTAAGTTCGATGCTGTCGTCCACTTTGCAGCAATTCCCCGCTTGCTCATGACGAGTGATAATGAATGCTACAGGGTCAATACTCTTGGCACTTACAATATCATAGATGCTGCGGTCAAAATGGGTGTCCGAAAGGTAATATTTGCATCTTCAGAGACAACCTATGGGGTTTGCTTTGCCGATGGTGAGGTGAAACCTGATTACTTACCCATCGATGAAGAGCATTCAACTATTCCAGAAGACAGTTATGCAATGTCAAAAGTGGTCAACGAGGCGACAGCTAAAAGCTTTCAACGCAGAACCGGGATCGATATTTATGGCTTGCGAATAAACAATGTCATCGAGCCACACGAATACGCTGAAGACTTTCCTGCCTTTATGCAAAATCCGGATTTAAGGCGGCGAAATATCTTCTCTTACATAGATGCTCGTGATCTTGGGCAGATGGTTCAAAAGTGCTTACAGACCGATGGGCTAGGCTATCAAATTTTCAATGTATCGAATGATGATCATTCAGTCGGTTTAACATCAGAAGAACTGATCAACCGGTACTATCAAAACGTTCCTGTGCGTTCTAATGAGGCTCCAAAAAGCTTCTATTCTAATGAAAAGGCTAAACGTTTATTGGGCTTCAAGCCTGAGCATAGTTGGCAAGATTACCTCTAATGTTCATTATTTTTATGGCTCCACTGAAAGCAACAGATGTTAAAAGCCCACAACGATACCAAACAAAGTGCTGGAACTTTTAATCCAACAGTTGCTGAGCCAATATTCTGGTAAGCCAAGAAAGGACATCTTACGATTGCAATTGCATTTTACGGCCAAAAAACTGAAGAACCCGAACAAAGGAAAGGTAGATAGATAGATGACCCATACTGGAAAATGTTATTGTGGAGATATTCGATTTGAATTCGATGATCCGATACATTCTCAATTGCTATGCCATTGTCGGGAATGCCGATATCTTTCCGGAGGCGAACCAAATGCCTCTATTGTAATTTCTGAAGACAAATTCCGTGTCACAAAAGGTGAATTAAATACATTCGCTAGAGAGGATTTGGAAAACCCCAGGACCCGGTTTTTTTGCAAAAATTGTGGAACCCACATCTGCGTCAAAAGTCCTCCTCGACCTGGCATGTTGGTATTGAAGATAGGAACTTTAGATGATCACTCATGGTTTAGTCCGCAAGCAGCAATCTTCTGCGTTGATCAGCAGCCGTTTCATCAAATACCCGCAAACGTTCCAAGTTTTGATAAAACGCCGCCACCCAAGTAAAGGTAGAATCTGGAAAAAGAATTACTGTGAAAACTTATATAATGCCTGATGCAAGCGCTTATGAATCGAAATAGACAATCTGATAAGCAAAGTATTGATGATGCACAGGTTATATTTTACCGAATGGGATTTATTCATTCGATGGGATATAATTGGTAAGAACAGTAAGCCGCCTGAGCATGAAAAATTTGACGGTCTAAATGCTTTTGTTAAAGTAAAATCTATCCAGACAAATGGCGTGGCACCACCAATTCACATTATCCAAGCATATTTTTGCTCTTGGGATCATAGAAAGGTGTCAAACTGACATTAGCATCAAACTTTACCCCTTCCACCATGACCGTGAATTCGCCAGTTTCGACATTTGTTTCACCTTCTGGCAAGGACAACAGACATAAACCTACCGCACTCCCTGTGGCGTATCCATATGCACCCGCCGTGACATAACCCACAACCTCTCCATTTCGCAGAACCGGCTCGTTTTGATGCAAAATCGGGCTTGAATCGCAGAGTTTAACCGAGCAGAGGAAGGGTCCCTTGCCTTCTTCCTTGCGCGCCAGATAGGCGTCACGCCCAATAAATGAAATGGACTTGTTTGGTTTGCAGGCAAACCCAAGTCCCAATTGGTGCGGCGCTTCAGTATAGGCCATATCATGGCCCCAATGCACAAAACCTTTTTCAATCCGCAATGCATTCAGAGCTTCGCCACCTATCAAGCGCAAACCAAACTCCTGCCCCGCTTCATACAAAACATCAAAAACATGCTCGGAAAAATCCGGCGTCACAAAAATCTCCCAACCCAGTTCACCGGAATAAGACAAGCGCTGTGCTTTTACTCGAGCATGACCAATGTAAAACTCCTGAAAGCTGTTGAACGGGAAAGCGTTATTCGAGACGTCTACATTACTGACTACCGCCAGCAGATCGCGGCTTTTCGGGCCCATGATGCCCAGCACCCCAAACCCCGAAGTCACGTCTCGAAGTTTCACGTCTTCCTCAGGCAAAAGATGATCACGCAGATGGAGATAATCGCGCCGCGTGTGCGAGATCGAACTCATCATCATGAAGCTGTTATCGGCATGACGCGCAAATGTCACATCACTTTCAATTCCGCCGCGATCATTCAGCATCAGGGTGTAAATCACCCGACCCGGTTTGATTGCCATGTTGTTGGTACAAATCCGTTGAAGGAACGCCTCGGCGTCCGGGCCTTCGACCATCAACTTGCCTAGCATGGTGTAGTCAATCATCGCGACATCTTCACGTGCTGCCTTTTGTTCTGCTTGGGCATAGTCAAACCAGTTCTGACGGCCAAAACTGTATTCAATCTTTGGGTCGATACCTTCGGGCGTAAACCAGCCGGGACGTTCCCAACCTTGGGTTTCAGTGAAGAATGCACCGCGTGCTTTCATAGCGTGATAAAATGGCGACTTACGCAGATTACGAACAGTTTCACGCTGACGGTTGGGCCAATGCATGGCATAGGTAAGAACCAGTGTTTCGGGGCAGCGGTTTTGCAGATACGCATCACGAGCCTGAAATTCCTCACAGCGACTGGGATCCATTTCGCTCAGGTCCATCGGAGGATGGCCCTTCATGATCCATTGGGCGATCGCTCGTCCCGCACCGGATCCCGATTGAATGCCAGTCGAGTTCACGCCAGCCAGCACAAAATAGTTCTTTACGTCTGGTGCCTCACCCAACGTAAAGCGCCCATCATAAGAGTAGCTTTCCGGGCCGTTGAAAAAAGTGCGAATGCCAGTTTCCTGCAACAAAGGCACCCTGTTCATTGCTAACTCCAGAACATCCATCACATCGTCTTCGACAAAGGGCAGTGAGTCAAAACAAAATGCTTCTGAAATACCCTCAACACCCCAGGGTTTCGCGTGATTGTGGGCAAAACCGAACAGTAGCTTGCCAGCGTCCTCCTTGAAGTAAGTACCGTCACAATATGAGCGCAGTACTGGCAGGTCGCTAGGCAGACCCTTTATCGCCTCGGTTACGAGATAATAATGTTCGCAGGCGTGCAATGGAACGCCAACACCGTTTTGTTGCCCAAGGTCACGTGCCCACATACCCGCGCAATTGACAACAAAATCAGCCGTGATCGCACCGTGGTCCGTGCGCACGCCGCTAGCTCGGCCTTCGGTGATAAGAATTTCTTCCACTTTGATGTGTTCCATGATCGTAGCACCGCGCTGACGCGCGCCCTTAACCAACGCCATAGTCAGGTCGGTAGGGTTCGCCGATCCATCACTGGGCATATAAATCCCACCCAACACGCCTTCGGGGTTCATCAACGGCCAGCGGTTTTTAATCTCAGGCGTACTAAGATAGTTAGCTTCGATGCCAAACAACGAGGCAAAATCCGCCTTGCGCTTTAACTCCGCCATACGTTCATCATTGGTTGCAATCGATATCGACCCAGAGCGTCGATATCCTGGATTTTGACCAGTTTCTGCTTCGATTTCTTCGAGCAATTCAATACCATATTTGGCAAAGGCTGTGGTGGCATGACTGCCTTGAAGCTGCCCAACCAACCCAGCTGCATGCCATGTAGTACCGCTGGTCAATTGCTTGCGCTCCAGTAAAACAACATCGGTCCAACCCTCTTTGGCCAGATGATATGCGACCGAGCAGCCGTGAATACCGCCGCCAATGACGACAACCTGCGTATGGGAGGGAAGTTGCTTTTTCATATACTGGGTCCTAATGAGATAAGTCGCCTAAGCAGGGTCAGGTTTAAGATACTTTGAAAAGGTAGAAAAGGTTCCGTTGCTTATCACCGCATAACTGTGGGCGCCTAACCAAAATGACAAATTTTAGAATAAGGAGAGCAAGCCTTGTGCTTTTTTGTGTTTGCAGCGTCAGCAGTTCACGCAATAGGCAGATAAAATCATACTGCGGGACCTGAACCTTTTTAATGCAGGCGAAAAAATCACCAGAATCAAATCTGAAGCTATAATTGCGAAATGACATTATTTCTCTCCATAATCTGGGCAAAGAAAGCTAGGCCAGTGACCCCTTCCAAACAGACCAACAACAGGCTGGACCAAGCATCAAGCCCCAAAGGAGGCAGATGTTGTGCGACCTTCACCTTGATGAGTTTATCCTGAAACTTTATTTCAGGATACCGATGATAATCACACTGGGGTGTGAGCGTTTGCGAAATACGCTCAGGTAAGTTTTGAAACCACAACGGCAAATTTGGAGGAATCAGAGGCTCTAATGGTTCCACCAGATTCGGAAATTCACAAATATTCGCGAATCTGTCGGCTAAGCAACAAACTAGCTTTTGTCGAAGAAGAATTTGTTTTTGCAGAGCGTTTCCCAGATCTACAATCCCGAAACTTGGAAAGACCTCTCATCCCGTTTTTCGAGGACGTTTATGGCATCAGGGCGACCCATTCCCGAATAGCTATCACCATGATCGGTTTTCCTGAACACATAGCAAAAACGCTTGAACTTACACCACCCTGCGCTGGATTGCTGCTAGAACAGACCGTTCTGGACGTTCAGGACAAACCAATCAGCGTCGGACACCAGTACTGGCGTGGTGATGTTGCACATTTTTCCGGGACAATCATGCGCTAACGAACCACTGCTTGTCCCAAAAATTGTAGTATTCTTCCGTTTAGAATTTTACATAGCTTATAACTTTACCACCTAGCCCAATTGGGCCTCTCCTGTCCCTACCGCTACTAATGCTCGAATAAATACGCAGCAGTTTACGGGCATGATCTCTGGAGATAGACTTTATTTAAAAATCCGAGTTGAAATAATACCAATAGGAGAATGTACAATGAGCGATGCGAATAATGATTTTATTCAAATGACTGCAACTGAAGCGGTCAATCGTCTCCGTTCAAAGGAAATATCTCCCCTTGATTTAGTTGAGGCTTCCATTCAGCGTATAGAGGCTGTTGATACTGAAGTTAACGCTTTACCCATT
>Ga0115008_10000479_pt1 | contig 29859 bp, 27 predicted proteins | sample FraStrMetagenome_FD_87164 | JGI IMG/M metagenome (GOLD analysis project Ga0115008, IMG submission 87164) | Marine eukaryotic phytoplankton communities from Arctic Ocean - Fram Strait ARC3M Metagenome | ecosystem: Environmental > Aquatic > Marine > Oceanic | place: Fram Strait | collected... | reverse complement strand
TCAAGTTGAAAAATTACTTATCGTAATTTTCATAAATAGATAGCTAAATAACATGTCATTGGAAAAACGTCGCTTTAGCGAATTTAACCAAAAAAAATGTCGCTTTAGCGAATTTTCTCTAAATTTTTTTTAAAAAAAAAAGACGTACCCTAAATGACAAAATAAGTGACCCTGAAAATAACGGCTATATTGAGTCGTGGAACAAAATAAGTGACCTTTTGGAAAATCACGTGACAAAACAAGTGACGTTTTCGCTTTTTTACCATGTGAAAAATTATTAGGGCGCAAATCCGCCAACACACTCGGAGTGCGTCAGTCAGGGGTTGGTATTAAATGGAAAAGTGGCGTATTAGATATCGTATTACTGTTTGATTTACAAATAATAATACTAATACTAATACTAATACAAATACACCAAAACGAAAACGTTAAAATTAAGTTTCTGTAAGTGAAGTTACAAATTTTCGCTAAAATTGCGCAATCTCTGATTCGTACGAACCAAAAAAATTGGCTAATTTCTAAATTAGTGCCCTTATCACACGAGGTCTCATGCTCATGTTGCCTGTTGGCCTGTCGGCAGCACGCTTCATCCGCATCTGCATCTTCTCTCTTCTGAAGATGATGCGCAAACTCACAACTCACCCACTTGAAAACACATGATGTCACTTTCCTCAAGAATTCGCACTACTATAAATCGACATCCTCGCAACGACATTTGTGTTCTGCTTGAAGGGCGACGTGACGATCTTTGAGATCGCCCTTCTGTTACTGCTGCGTGCTGCATCCTACGTGCTACCAGTACAATATGATGTACAGATGTACATGGTACATGAACAGAGATATCATGTACTTCGAAGTATATATTGTATTAATAACTCTACATGTACGATACACGAGAGTTCTGTTGAACCGTGTCAATTCAACTTGATACGAAGACCACACAAAAGCAACAAGAAACGACGTGCCGTTCACCTTTCACTACGGCACCGATACACTTCCTTTCATTCATCACTCCTTCCATAAAAACGGTTGGAATTCACCAAAGTATACGAATCTTCATTCGGCTGATTTTCGGGTGTGGAGTATTGAAAAAGACGAATCCAATTCCAAAAGATTTCAAGGTCGTCCGTCCATTATTGTACATGACATAAACTTCAACTCCCGATCCAAATTTTTCGACTGATAATAACAACAACAACAACAACAAAACAATACTTCATGACACACAAAACGACCATCTTCACAGTCGCAATCCTTGCCTATGTCGCGGAAGTCGCAGCTTTATCGATGCCTTATCGTGACAAACCTCCCATTCGGAAATTTCGTAGACGAAGAAAAGCAATGAATCCGTTCGATGGTCAGGGGATTCGACCGAACGGTGGGAGGTATTTGATGCATGGGGATTATTTCAATGTGAAATTTAAGTTGCCGCATATTGATCCGACGGAGGATGGGGGTGCGTTTGCTCCTCCGTTTCCATGTCAGTATACGAATGATCCGGCGACGGTTCGGAAATGGATTGATCAGTTTATTTATAGTAGTGAGGGGTGTTACTTTGTGGGATTTGATACGGAAAGTGTGCCGAATGCACCGTGGATGACGGAACGTGGGTTGAAGCCCGGGCCGGCTACGGTGCAACTGTCGACGACGGAGTCGAGTTTGGTGGTGCATTTGACGCATTGTTATGATGAATTTCCGGATGCTCTGGGTGAACTTTTGTATGATGATGAAATTGTCAAAGTTGGAGTTGGAATTGATGATGATTTGTTAGATCTTTATCGTCTCTTTGGTCCGAAGGCTGAGTCCAGATGTCGGTTTGATATTGGTGGAATAGGGTCACCGGATGGGAAGATGATGATTAGTCTGAAAAGATTAACAATGGGCGTCGCTGGGATTGATTTGCCCAAATCAAAGAAGACGGCAAGAAGTAATTGGGCGAGATTACCGCTGACTAAGAAGCAGCTTTGCTATAGTGCTAGAGATGCATGGGCAGCTGCAATTGTGCTTCAAAATTTGTCAGGAAAAAGACCAGATATCTTTGGTGATGAAGCTCTACTCTCTTTAGTCGTTGGATCGGAGAGGAGTATGCATGAAATTGACATTCGTGCGAAAAAGCGAAAAGAAGCAAAAGTTTCTTTTAAACAGCTCTTGTATAAAATTAAAAAATTGCATACCATTGAGTTGAACGAAGAAACTCAGAAAGAGCTCGATGATTTAGAGGCGCTTATGCGTTTACTCCGCCCGGATGGGATGTTTGTGTTTGACCCAATCGACCTGAACATACATAAAATGTAAAATATAATGGAAACTCATAAGATTCTAAGTTCGTGTTTTGAAAAACTAATGACGTCATTGAAATATAGGAGAGTTTTCATCTTGCTTTTCTGCATTATTTCCATATGAGGTTGTCCATTCTATTTCATGGACTCGATTGTTTATTCGATTGAGGTTGGACGATATCCTTGTGCATGGGTTATCGTCATGAGTGTTTGATATAACTAAGCAAGCAATGGTGAACAAGTGCTTGTGTGATGGATGACTTTATTATTACGAAAACAGCCACAATTTCCAGATAGTGCCTATCAAGGGAAAAAACTAGGATTGATAGCTGTCATTGGATAATGGAGGAACTCAGCGCCTATCAAACGTGTAGATCAAATAATTTGCATACAACAAATGCCACTACTCCTCTCCCAAACCAGTGATTAAGAGGACGAGCTCCAAATTATGCAATCTATGACTGTCGCTAGAGTAGATGGTAACAATTAAAGTACACAGTTGGAAAATGTATGGTCGTTAATCCTCATCACATCTTTCACAACTAATATAGGAACATGAAATTTAAAATAAGGTACCGCGCTAATAACTAAATCGAAAGAAGATTAGTTTTGTTTTATAATCTTATTTGTGGTCACTCCTCCAAGTGAGCCAAGTCCAATACTTGTCTTAGATTGCTGCTACTTACTAGCCATTCACGGAATCTACGGTTCAACTCCTCTTCAATCTTACGATTTTGATCAAAAGAAAGTACTTTCTTTGTCATAGCATATTGTACATTTTTAACACGTTCAATTCCAGTTATAATTCTTCGTTCATAGTCGGATGGCATCTTGAATGGTATCATCTGGAGCATATCTGACAATGCCCTGCTGTAACGACTTCCCATCTTGGGTGCACTCGGATTCTCATCAGAAGAGACGCTTTTGTCTGATTTATTCTCGTTCGCGCTCGATCCATCTTCACTTTCGCCTTTCTCGCCAGTAATCTCTGCAGAATTATCACCCAAAGGAACAAAAATGGGATGGAATTCTGAAGCAGGCAATATCATTGGTTTGTGTTGAATAGCGTCCTCATTGACAACATTCTCAGACCTCGAGTTTGACGCATTTTTTAAAGGAGATACAGGCGTCTCCAATAATGATGTATCAATCGCGCTATTCCATTTGTTTGATGCACATTGAAGATGAAGATGTTGTGTATTGTTGATGTTTAAATCAAGCAAAAATGACTGAACCCCAAGCGCAGCCAACCCTGTGGCCAATAAATCTTCTCGAAGACCGTCGTAATACGTATTGTAAGGAGCAAATTGGCATGTTTTAACATCCCCGACCAAGAGTGGTGGTGATGGTGAGAAGAGATAATTCGTTACTTCGTGGCAATCTCTGACAATCACTCGTCGTGATGCAGACGTGATGTTGACTCGATCACAATTTACAATGTGCAATAATCCAGCAACGGCTCCAATGACAATCGTACAATTATGACAGCCAGAAATAATAGCCTGTTCGAAGGGTTGCAAAAGATACATGTGCACATCACTGCAGCATGCTACATTCAAATCATGCAAACACATCTGTGAGCTCGATGTACCTCTTCCTTCGCTGGACCCTTCCATGGAAGAATCCATTGTATCGGGTCCTGCGTCATAGTCCGGCCGCAGTATTATAGTCGTTCTATTACAATCAACATAACATATTTCCTTCAATTCAGTATTAGGCCTTGCATGGAAAAGAACAGCCGACCTACTGTCTTCGCTATAATTGGAATCCAGACTCATCGATCGTCGTATTTTAACAGCCTTTTTTTCTCCAAGCTCTGGTCCCTGCAAATTTATCTGAGCCATATTAGCAGAGAGCGAGGATATTATTTTATCTTCAGTTATGGATTCCCCCTGATCGCTCATGCTAGTATTTATTGGAGGAACTTCAACAGAATCTTCAAGGCATCTTCGAAGTTCATCTTCAACATGTATTATCGGTATTTTAGACTGACTAGTGTCATTGTTCTGATCTTGCAAGAGTATACTTGCAATAGATAATGACGAATCATCTTCCATGCTTCCACCATATGGCCGTTGGAAAATAAAATTTAATCGTTCGATCTCCTCCAACGACATCTTAACCCTTCTCACGTAACCGTGAGCAGGCCTCGCCTTCCCCGGGTGCATGGTCTGTGTCTGTAATTCTTCTAGCGCGAGCCTAACCGCATCATCGTGAGGATTGGAGACAATAATTAAAAGTAATCGGATGTGCTCCAACACTAAGGATGTTAGATCATTACCCCCAGCACCTGCACCGCCACTAACGCTGTTGAGTCCACTAAAGAATCTATCATTACTATTAAGTATACCACTTGCAACAGATTTCTGGTTCCCACCTGTGTCACCATTGTTGTTATCTTTGTAATTAACGACATACATAAATAGACAAAGTCCGATGAGCCACAATGGTAGTTCTTTGGCACTCGTCGTTCGCGAACGTTGACCCATTGTCTTTAATGCCAAAACAGGACTACTAGCACCACTGCCTCCTCCACGAAAAATCCCGTCCGCCCCATTTCCCACATTTTGCTTACCCGACACATGACTGTAATGACTAGTAGTTGCAAAAGACCGCTCACTGCCAAAACTCTTTTCGGAAACATTACTTCCACAATACCCAATGCTTGGCACCCGATTATGCTTCCCACTATGACTACTATTCAACGGATGTGACGACGTCCGAAAATCCGAAAAATTATGGGTCGGTATAGTCCCTCTCCTACCAGCTAAATATAACGTATGAAACATAGTCGCCATCTCCCAAAAGACACTCGCACACGGTTCCGCCCATCCCAGCACCCACCACGAACACGTGATCCACACCGTATAATGTATCATCTGATCCGACTGAGTATTCATATTATTGTTGCTATTTACGTAAGAACTACCCTGCTGCAACGGTGGTAGAACGGGAGGTCCTAAACTTAAATTATTCTTGTTCCCATCCAAGACTAACAAATCATCATAGGAGGACATATTCGAATTTCGAGGCTGAAGTCCACCTCGTAAACCACCACCAACACCACCAACGCTACTGCTATTACCATACGAGGACAACGGCTGCTTTGGAGGGGATGATGCTGGGTGAACATTGCTGTTGCCATGTGAGTCATTGTTGTTGCTGTTGTTATTGGTATTATTCTTTGGTTTGGGTAAATAATCGGCCAAGGTTTGCAATGTTACGAGTAAGCCTGGTAAGTTGAGTTTCATAGGTAAAACCGTTGCTCCAAATGGATACGGTCGTGGAACGAGCAATGGGCTGCTGCCCGAATTGCTCATGATGGTACAATTCGTCGTATGCGTTAGTAGGTTGCTGTGTGTATTGTGTTTGTGTGTTTGTTTGTTTGTTAGTTAGTTGAACTTCCGTAGGCTGGATGAATGAATACACCGACAGAGAGAGAGAGAGAGAAATGCCGCGCTCTTCTGTCACTCCATAAAAGGGAGTCGTCTTTGGTCCGGTGTGAGTTTCATTACATCTATGTAGCTACATGTATATGTGTAGTACTTCGAAGTAATAATTAATAGTATTAATAACACTTGTCATATATCATATATATGGAACACTGAACATTGAATATATATAATTGGATGAAATTTCATCTCGCCGTTGATACGAAAATTGACTATATTGTTTTTGTCAAGTCATGGAACCTTTACGGTTTCTTTCCGGTTAACGTGGAATCTAGATTCCATAAGCGTTCGCCAGCACTGGTCACCGGCCATAATGATAAAGAATTGTGGGACAGGTCGCCCACATATTACCTATACAATGAGCAAAATACGTGTGTATCAAATACCCGGTATTAGGACGTCGTCTGTCGTCTCTGTTTTCACTATCCCTCGTACGGACGTACGTACAGTGTGAACACATCGCACAACGCACATCGCACACATCAGAGCACTGTACAGAACACCGGCATAACAAAAAAAACGAATATAAAGAAAGAAAGTGACGTCATATTTGCGAAATGAAAAAGCATACATATTCGGTACGATCTCTCGTGTTGCATCATTTACAACACCGGGTTATACTTTTAGTTTCAAGACCATTATGTTCCTGTAGTAGGCTGGTCTGCTTGAGAGTAGCACACACTCGATCGAGAGAAATATCAAATCAGTGAATATTTGTTCTGTGTTAGAAATTGCGGGGTACATAATATTTAGAAAAATGATGCCGACGTTTCGTAAAGATCGATCCGAGTATCAATCCATACCGCAAGAAGTTAATGAGAACTCGAAACGTCATCTTTCGGTTGATAATGAAAAGTTGGCGGATGGTGATGCTAGTCCTGTGGGTGTAAATCGACTTAGTGGAACCAGTAGTCAAAGTACGAGAAACAAATATTTTTGGCGATCGGTTTTACGAATATTTTCTTTGATTTGTTTGGCTTTTATATTTCCTGTTGCTCATAGATTTTCGACACGTCGTAGTGGAAATATCATTAAGCCCCGTAATGGAGTTCGATATGTCAATGAAGGGAAAATTTCTCAAGTAGAAAGCAAATGGGAACATGATCTAGAGAAGCAGAAATCGGCAACTATAAACGCAGTAACAGGAGCAGTGGCAACAGACCAGGGCATATGCTCGATAAGGGGGACTGAGATATTAGAGATGGGAGGCAATGCTGTTGATAGTGCAGTTGCATGTGCACTTTGTTTGGGAGTAGTCAATCCCGCATCTAGTGGTATGGGTGGGGGTTCATTCATTCTTATTCATATGGCTGCAACTGAGGATCGAGAGGAAGTAAATGAAGTAATCGATGGGAGAGAGACAGCCCCGGCTGCGGCAACTTTTGATATGTATGATGATCTTCCCCCTTCAGCGAGCTTGGATGGAGGTTTAGCTATTGCAGTTCTTGGGGAACTAAAGGGATTAGAGTTAGCTCATAAAAGGCATGGCATACTTCCATGGGCTACAGTTGTAGAACCTGCTGCGAAGCTTGCAGAAGATGGAGTTGCCGTGAATGTAGATTTGGCAGCAGCGATTTCACGTCATACTGACAAATTACTTCAAAATCCAGGTTTGAGCAAGTTATTATCAAAGGGAGGAGATGGGAAAACTTGGTTGAAAGAAGGGGATGTATTTTTCCAACCCCAACTTGGGCTAACACTTCGAAAAATAATGGAAGAAGGATCTGATGCAATATATGATTCCAATAGTGAACTTACGCAAGGTCTTGTTCAGGATATAAAGGATGACGGCGGGATTATTACGCTCGATGACTTGTCGAATTATACTGCGGTTATAAGGGAACCAATTCAGGCAGATGTTGGGGGGTTTAGTATTCTCGGTGCACCTCCTCCGTCTTCTGGAGGAGGTGCAGTAATCTCTATCATCCGGTTTCTTCTTGGATACCAAACTCCTTACGCGACATTTTTTCAAACTCTAAGTCAGCATCGTTTCGTTGAAGCTATGAAACATGCTTTTGCGATCAGAATGTCACTATCAGATCCGCTATGGAACACGGTAAGTTAAGCCGCTATGATTTTGTTTGCACGTTCGTAGACTGATCCAAAACTCCAGGAAACTGTCAATAGAGCAGTTTCCGATTTGACTCAAGGAAACTATGTGGATTATTTAAGAAATATGACTTCAGATACTTCAACTTTGCCACTTTCCTTTTACGGTGGATCGACTTGGGCTCTTTTGAAGGATATGAACTCAACAACGGCGAATTCACCACCAAAGTTTGAAGCGCACGGAAGACGCTATCGACGTTCAATCAGAGGCCTGCAATACTTGGAAGACTCTGGAACTTCTCATTTGTCGGTTGTCGATAAAGATAGAAATGCTGTATCACTGACTAGCACTATAAATACTGAATTTGGATCTGGTCTATTAAGTCCTTCTACTGGAATTCTATTGAATAATGAGATGGTAAGTAGCTATTGGCAACATGTTTTGAAGAGGGAAAATTATTCTAATGTATATTTTTTCTTGTAGGATGATTTTGCGACTCCAGGGAGGCCGAATACATACGGACTAGCACCTGCAAAGTCAAATTATATAGCACCTGGTAAGAGACCTCTAAGTTCAATGAGTCCAACAATGGTTTTCTTTTCTGAAAATGAAGATGGACAGAATTTTGAAGGCTTTAGAAACCATCTAGGGAAACTTTTCTTGGTTGTCGGTGCGAGTGGTGGTCCAAGGATAATTTCTGCTACCACTCAGGTTATTTTGAACCATGCAATGAAGGGTTTGTCGTTGGCGGAATCAATGACTCATGCACGCGTTCATGATCAACTATTATACAAAGGAGCTCCATGGACTAATTGTGATGAAGGTCAAGTTGACTTACCCTCAGATACAAGGGACGCGTTAATTTCTAGAGGGCATAAGCTTTTCCCTTTGACTTACATGGGAGCCGTTCAAGCCGTATCGGTAAACATTGAGAATGATTCCCTTGTGGCTTCTTCTGATATTCGAAAAGGGGGACAACCATGTGGTTATTAATTCTAGTGGATATACGGTATCTCATGATGCGAGCACACGTGGCGCCTGCATCGATTAGGGACTTGGCATATTCTCATGTTGTGTTTCTTTTTACGCGTTTTCTATATAGCTAAAATTTTTGTGGTAAACGTGATAAGCAGCTGATATTTCCACTGCCAAGACTTCTCAAGTACAAGAGCACAAATAAATTTTTGTAAAGCCTGTGTATCGCACATGCATAATGCTTATCACAGCTGAATTCTAAGTTAACACATAACAAATAATAAAAATTAATTGAAGCACTTTGATTAACATTGAAACCGTCAATATAGAGGTAATACCCAAACCAAGTATGCCTTATCTTTGTTTTATTTCGAAAGATAAGAAGCAAATGTTTAACTTGTACTCGGTCGGTTGGATAGTCGATAGTTACAGCATGGTTACAAAATGCAATTGATGTAGGATACTTCATGAGCCTCAAAAGCACTAAGCTTTTCACTGAAACGTTCAAGGAACGCAGATGCATCAAAGCTCTTTTCCTGCCTTCCCAAGGTTCCACCGTTAGCATAAAACTTACCCAAGCCAAACTAAAAATGCATATGATTAGATACGAGAATGGCTATTTCCACTTGATCTTCAACGCGAAAAAATATATATTCTACTCACCAATAGCGCATTTTGGCACTGACTTAACTCGATCGTTTCTTCTGAACCCGGTGGAATCCCATCCAAAGCAAACTGCCATTTATCCCAAAGATGTGAAGCACTGGGAATGAGAAATGCTTCCACAGCTAATGGACCGAATGAAGTGATTCCTACTACGCCACCAAATTGGGATGGTAGGGGTCGATCAGCAGCAAGAGCTTCCACGTATGCTTTTATTACCCGACTCTTTAATGTTGTGTATTCCGGATATCTAGATATCAAATAAGTACAAATATTTGATAAATATAATTATCAGTTTAAGAGATAAAAGACTCACTTATTACAAGCTTTGAACAACAACGCTGCAGCTTCCATTCGCAGTGACCAATGATCATCATGAACATTGCGAGATAATCTTCGTGCAATGACGCAAGTAAGTATGGAAGGAAAGATTTGGTGCAGCTTCATATCAGTTCAAAAGGGGGTTAATTAGTGAGAAATCAAATCTCAACTAAAATGTCTCACAAGAAGCAAGCGTACGCTCGCAACCAAAAACTTACATGAAGCTCCAAATGTAAATGTACGTTGTCCATCATCGCGTTGACAAATGCGAGCAGTATCCGTAAATCATCCGTCCGATCCAGATTCACATAAATTTGTTGCGTTAGGAACTTGACAAAGAATGGAACCAACTCCTGTATACCTGAATCATTTCTCATACTCGAAACTGCCGAACCCAAAGTAACCTTTTGACTCTTGGAATCATCTCCTAAATAATCCTCAATCGCGAGAGAAATTTTCATAAAGTACGTTCTCAGTTCTTCCGAAAGCACATGCGGCATCAATTGACGTACGTTCACTTCTGCCTCACTACTCCCATTTTCATACACATCACCATCACCATCACCATCATAATCCTCACGAACTGCCCCCCGAACCATTGCAACATTCATCGGAATCATCGGCTGCACCCCATCCACCGACAACCAGTGCATCGCAAGACCTGGCTCTCGAGGACATACCACTGGCATTTCACTTTGAATGTAGGAATTTAAATTCACAGCCTTACTACTCCTCCTCCTCCCAACAACCGACGACGACGACGAAGATCCTCCACTGTAAATACTACTGCTTCCCGATGGGGGAGGATACCGGCATCTCATGGCCAAATGTACGTCCACAGCGGATAGTTTGGGTCTCTTGCATCGACGTTGGAGGCGTACAGCATCCTGTACGATGTGACGTAGGTGTTGTACGGTCATTCGTGCTAGGTTGTCCTGTACCTTATATTCCAGTATGCTGCTGCTGCCAGCGGTGGTGGTGGAAGTGGAAGTGGGTGGTTCGTTGGGTGTTGGTTGTTGCGTCATGGGGTTGACTTTTGGATGTTGGATGTTGGATGTTGTGGTGTGTGCAGTGAAGTGAAGTGAAGTGAAGTGAAGCCGAGAGGGTCCTAGTCCTAGTCTATGGGCATGGGCATGGGCATGGGCATGGGCATGGAGCCAATTGGTTCGAAGGAAACACCTGTAGTGAACTAATATAGCCATGTGATCCTGCACTGAACTAGCGGCAATGGGAGGGACTGAGGATGAGGGATATTTCGTCTTAGTATTCAAGTTTTCATTCTTCGATTGGCGGCACACTGGTAGGTAATGATCCTTGAAGGTTGCTTTTATTTAGCTTTATTTTAATAATTTGATCTAGTTCATAAGTGAAATGACGACTTAAGTGTTAATCGTTGGTGCTAGGGAATTGAAGAATATTGTGCTCATTGACAGCAACAGGAGTCATGTCCAATCGTGCCTTCGTAAACACGCCAACAAGAGATCCGCTTTGAAGCCTTTCGTTAGTACCGAAAGCTAGCCGATGTTCAATGTTGCTCATTCCGTCCAAAAGACCTGCGAGTGTTGAGTATTCCCTATCTCAATATACCAGAGATAATAATTCAGATCACCTTTTATTATTAGAACTTATACTTTTTACCTTGACTGAATTGTGAGTATCACCTTTTATTATTAGAACTTCTACTTTTTACCTTGACTGAATTGTGAGTTATTCTATTGAAATAATGAATGTAAGAATGACTATCGATTCCTAATGACCTGATACCGAATACCGATCCTTCCGACTTCACAGCCATACCCATTAAAGTCATTTGCTCAACATGCGAGCATATTCTTTGGGAAGTTCAACTTTATTATTCATTCACTCAACTCTTTCAAGACCTCTGTCAATGCATATCATTTCGTAGAGCACGTAACATATATATCATTGACAGCTTTCTGAAATGGGTCATTTAACAATAGACTCAAGATTATATTCATATCCTTTGGAAGGGGCATCGGCAGACAAATACACAGATTTTAATCAATTTTGTCTGCGGACATAAGGGTAGACTGCAAGAGGTTGAGAACATGACGCATGTCTCCGCCCAATAACTCCAATGTCGCATCCATACCATCCTCCGAAAAATTGCACCTTTCGGACTCGGCGATATCGTCCAACCAAGCCTAAATCTGTTCTCTACTTAACGGAGCAAAACGAAAACTCGAACAACGACTTTGCAGCTCAGGGATCATCTTTAATACATAATTACAAATTAAACAAAATCTAGCATTCTTAATGTACTTTTTAATAATTGTACGAAGCGCAAATTGTGCATCACTTGTCATCGCATCGGCTGTTCGAACCACTGAAAAAGGAGAGGGACTACCAACCTCGTCCAAAGATAAATTGATGAGAGTGAGGTGAAAGGGAAGACAACAATGAAAAAGATTGAGAGAAATGATTTAGCTATGGCAGCATTTACTATGGCGTTTCAAACGCAGAAGCTAATGAATATGTTAAACAAGGACAAGACTCCAGAGTGGGAGTGCGGCAAAGCGTATGAAGTAACCAAGTTATTGATGAAGAGATACAAGCAAGACGTTGCAATCAACAAGGCCGAGATGACAAAAGAATTGATTAATGTAAAGCTAAGTGAGAGTGATGATCCCAGTGAATTATTCGAAGAATTATACTGTATTAAGAATGTTTATGAGACGAAGACAAATGTTGTTGCAGATAAGGTGCTCATTCCTTTTGTGCTTTCGGCTGCTCCTACAACGTATCATGCTATCATAACGAGTGAGATTACGCTTGACGACCTAGAGGATGCAATGAATGATCAGTGGAGACTGACTCCTGAGGGAAAGAAGGGTGGCAATGACGAAGACGACAAGGAAGGTGAAGTTGCGTTATTTGCATTCAGTGGGGCGTGTTTCAAGCGTGGAGAAACTTGACACAAAGCATGACATTGCCGTAGTAGTGAGGGTCGAAGAAAGAAATTCAACGGTAACTGCAACCATTGCGGCAAGTATGGACACAAGAAAGCCGATTGCTGGTTATTAGAGGAAAGCAAAAGGAATCATCAAAAAGATACAATGGATCAAAACGAGAAAGTTGTTGGAGCAATGGACGCAAGTAATGAGGGCAACGAGTTTCTGCTAGCTTCAAGTGAAACTATGTTATGCGGGTTGTGCGATGATGGTGATATGAACGATGAAAATGAATTCAACACCGCAGGATTCACAATGACTCAAAAGTCATACATCCTAAAAGACCCTAATATTTGGATTGGAGACACAGGTGCTACAAGTGACTCAACATTTAATGATGCGGGAATGCAAAGCTGCAAAGAAACGAAATCAAGCGTAACAATGGGTGAGGGTAAACCAATTCAACCCAAGAAGATCGGGGATATTGCAGTCACTATTCACAATAAGAATGATAATGAGATGTTCGATGCAAAGATGACTGACGTGGCGTACATTCCAGAGGCCGACTTCAACCTATTTAGCATTACGAGAAAATTGAGGAAAGGGTTTAAGTTGGGAGGAGATATGAATAGCATTTGGTTGGAGAGAAAGGCAAGAAGATTGTTTTCGACAATGTGATTCCTACGCCAAAAGGGGCAATATATTGTGCTTATCTGAAAAGAATGTTCATTAAGAATGACCATCCAGAAGTTGCAAAAGATGGAACAGAAGATGGTATCGAAGAAGGAAATACACTGGATACAGGAGATGGTACCGCAGATGGAGCTGCAAATGGAGACGAAGTTGGAACCGAGGAGGGAACTACAGTAAGTGCGGAAGATGGTACTGAAGAGGGAGCCGAAGACGGAATTACATTGGTACATGATGAAACTGAAGAAGAAACCGTGCCTACTGAAACTGATGGGAAGTTCCACATTGGGGGACATTTAATACAAAGAGAAAGAGAGAGAAAGACACGCAGAAACAGAGAACGAGTGACAGAGAGAAAGATTGACAGAGAACAAGTATAATAAAATACCACGAGGCGGTACAATCGTCATTCGCGAAAAGACTTCTTCTTAAGCCTTCGCCATTCGACCGCCCGTCTGAGAGCTTCTCTTGCACCTCCTACGTCTCCTGCCACATCGTCCCATCTTGCTTCAGGTAGAGCATTAAGAGTCGCGTTGCGTAAAACAGAAGCTCCTACTTTTTCTTTGGTGTCTTTCAAGTGACTTATTGTAAGCGAATTGCTTCCTCTCAACCCCTCTGGTTTGAGTGTGACATACCTGTAAGAATAAAAGACCGAGGAATCTTTACATACCCCATTATTTGTTTTAGTTATGAATAATGCTTAAGCGAGAGCGATCAACGAATCCTATTCTTCTTTCAATTGTAGTACTTTTGCCATCAGATAATTCTGCGCCCACATCTACAATGACGTATCCGTGGTCCTTCAACGAAGATCAAAAGCAATTTGCTCGTTTTCAGATCCATCCTTATTTCTTACGTTGGCGCTCAAATGAGAACGTATTCTCACCTCGGGCGCTTTCCATGGTACATTTCCTTTCAATAAAACATCAATTGGAGCTTTGTTACATCGATCTATCGTATCTTTAGCAAGCGCTTCCAAAGATTCTATCTTCGAATTTCCCAATACTTTTAAACCCTCTTCTTCTTCTGCAATGAAAATGAACGTATAAAAATTATATTGGACCATAAAAAATGACATTAAGTTTTGAAAAGAAAGAGATGATACCACGAAACATTTAAAATCTAAAACTCCAATATTTTGTGGGTTTCACTCATAGCAACAAATGCGGCAAATCATTGTTATCAATCAGACGCGTAAGGGTAGAAATATTATCTTCATGCGCGACGAGGTCCTCCAACGTACTAGAAAGATATTTTTCGATCCAGGGTAAGACATTCAAATTATTCTGTAATTTGACCCTCTTTGCGCGTTCACTACTCCTGCTGGATGTTGTGGTATTATCATTGGTAATGGCATTCATGATAAGAAATACACAACGAATTCATAATTCATATCATAAATAATACTTCGAAGTATGTGAATGTGTTTCAAGTTTAAAGTGCAATTGCGATAGCTCAGTGAGATTTAAAATTGTGTCCATTTATCCTAGTTGCGATCTTTGAACGTACAAATACCGGTACGTGAGGTTTGCGTAAACGGTATCCGGTATGATAATGACCGTCAATTTAGGCTAACTTAGTCAAAACGTTAAGGTACACAGGGCTGAACTGCCTGAACTGCACGCATGAAAATAACAAAATATATCATAAAAACTCTCTATTGGAGGACGATAGAACACACCAACATCATAAAAGTTATAAACTGCGGATGGTGGAATTGGAAGAGAGATCTCGTAAACACAGTAACAATTAGCTATTTAAAATAAAACCTCCAAGAGAAAGAAATCATCCTCATGACCGAACCACAAAACGAGCATCCAGTGAATAATGTACATGCAGATGAAGTAGATAAGAAACTGCAAGCAATACATATTGACGATGCTATGAGGATTCTATCCATGCGACAGAAAGATGATGCTAACAGGAGGAAAGATGCAGACGCATCTTCCTCCTGTCCGTGTGGATTGCAAAAGGGTGGTAAACTGTTTGACATGGCGAGGCTTCGTGGAATGGGTCAGGTACTAAGTGTTGTGGGAGGAGGAGAAGAAAGTGAAGCAGCATCGGTGGATGAGACACGAGAAGAGGAAGAGCGTAATCGTAAGAAGAAGGAACAGTTGGCAAAAGATCGTTATGAGGAACTGTCGAAGCTGAGTACGAAGGATCTTATTTCGGTTGTGATGAAGGCACAAGAGGAACGAACTAGGACGTACACGCAGTATAATAAAGATTTGGATGCGATATTACAGACGCATAATATTGGTCATTACGTTACGATTGTTGCACGGGTGACGGCTATCTTCTCAGTGCAAAGCGATGTTATTAATACAGCGAAGAGATGCATCGCAGAGATTCATGATAAGAAAGATATTGAAGCTTTGATAAGCAGCCTGCAATCCTATGAGAAAGAGAAACTAAGTCTCACCGCAGCTCTTCATTTGGAACGTATACGAGAAGATGAAAGTAAGGGTGACCAACTGCTACTTCAAGGGATTTCTTCGTTGAGAAGCAAAATCTTTAAAGTGATTGGAAATATAAATGAATGCTTGGAGGAACTTCGGTATGAGCGGATAGATTTAGATGCATAAAGTAATGAAAAAAGGTGAATTATGGAGACGAAGTTGCGAAGCTATCACCTTTTTGAAACCGAAATTGTGCCTTTTCAATGAACCCACATGGATAATCGTAAAAGATTATAGACTTAAACGATTAAAGTAATGAACAAAAGGTGGGTTATGGAGATGAAGTTTGCAAAACCACCAGCTTTTTGAAATCGAAATTATGCCAATACAATATTATTGAAGCAGTACCCTATCGATCTGTACCTTGGATCATTTTAATATCACACTGACGGATGCGGAAGTAATCAACGCACCAAAATAATTTAAAAAATGGGAAATTATATAATTTTTATAATTGTGTGTGATGAAGAAGAAAATCTTGCACAGTGTTCTTACTACGACTTATACGATGAATAGTGAGGGAACAGCAGATAACTTGCTTATTGAAAACCTTTTGCTGTCATCTTTCCTTGGTGGTAATTTGAGGCATGATGAAATGTCACCAATAATTTACCTTTGATGCTAGATGAATTGAGTAAAGATAGTTCGGTTAATGATAAAATTACATGTTAATGAAAGCAGAACATCTCACTTTTTCTTCAATGACATTCATTATAAATTTACATAGACACTATAAAGACAATATTAAGGAGGTTAGAGAGCTTGGAATTGTCAAAATTGGTTAAAAATCGATGATTTTAGGTCAATTCCCCCAAATGTGGGTCGGAATGTGGTCGGCGGTTGATTTTGCGCAAAATATGGTGTTTTCCAGACTCTATATCTCATGATGGAAACAAGCTATCAATAATTTGACACTTTTCCAACAAAGGCGAAAGATAAAACTTTTTGGAAAAGCAACAAATAATCATTCTCAACTTGGCCTAAATTTCTCGTAGAAACTTACGTAGAACTCTATTTTGAAATATCTCACTTTTTCTTCAATGATATTCATTATAAATTTACATAGACACTACAAACACAATATTAAGGAGGTTAGAATACTTGGAATTGTCAAAATTGGTTGAATATCGATGATTTTCAAATGTGGGTCGGAATGTGGGTCGGCGGTTGATTTTGCGCAAAATATGGTATTTTCCAGACTCTATATCTCATGATGGACACAAGCTATCATAAATTTGACACTTTCCCAACAAAGACGAAAGATAAATATTTTTGGAAAAGCAACGACTTTAAATAACGAAGATAGTTTATTATCTTAAAAAATCATGCTCAAGTTGGCCTTAATTTCCCGTAGAAACTTACGTAGAGCTCTATTTTGGTTATTCTAGAATATCTCACTTTCTTCAATGATTTTCATTATAAGATTACATGGACATTAAAATCGTAATGATAAGGAGGCTGGGGTACTTGGAATTGTCAAAATTGGTTGAATATTGGTGATTTTAGGTCAATTCCCCCAAATGTGGGTCGAATATGTGGGTCGAGTATGTGGGTCGGCTAGGAAAGGGTTAGTACGTTAATTTGAAATACATTTTTTGTCCACAAAATTCGGTCGTCCACACGCTAAACGCCAAGCGAAAAGAACAAAAATGCTGCAAATCGCCCGTCACCTAAAAATTCATTGTTCTTTTTTCTCAATTGAATCTTTTTCCATTGTACGCTATTCATGTTTTATTTTTATTTTTTCTCAATTGAATCTTTTCCATTGTCTGCTATTCATTTTTTCAAGGCTTCCTGAAACAAACAAAGAATTGATCTAAACTATCAAAGAATTATCAGCAGCGTCTGATATTCCATTGACCCTACATAAGTTGCTGCGTTTTCCGTCTATTTACGAATAGACCGTGATACTATTTTCGGCATAATTAGATTCGTTCGTCAAGGTAATATGGTGAATTTACACGATACTATTGAATCTTTGAGTCAGGGTAAATTGGAAGAATTTCTTGATAAATTCACTGCTTGGTTGTTGAAATCGTCGACAAATTTTCTATACGAAGAAGATGAATATGGGAATTCTGTACACGGGAACGAAAAGCTTCAGCAGCCTTTGTTGTTTGGGCTCTTATGCTGGTCCTATTCCATGTCTGGCATAGTTATTCTAACGAAGCCGAAACCGGCATGGGTATACCGATCGAATTTTTGGTACGAAACATATGGTTGGATGCTTTTGCTCCTGCAAAGCCCACTATCTTTCATGGCAGATTACATTAATATGACAAACGATTCGATGTGGCATGTTTACGACAGAGTGCTTGCTTGCACGCTGTTTACACTAACCATTAGTTCTTTGGTTTGTACTCATGCGTATGCGAAAAAAATTAATATTGATTCTCTTATCTTGGATTTTATCGCAATTTCGTTCGCTTTCGGTTCCTTTTTAATGTCGAGTCAGGCGCAGGTAAATTTCATTTGATTATTTCCGCCGTGTTTTTAAATATTCACTTCATATTCGGTCGCATATCCTCTAGTCTAACAAGGATAGTGATGCATTTCTTTTTTGGCATAATTGTTGGCATTGTTATCCGATTCTAAAAGTCGGCATATATTTTCTAGATATTTATGTGTTTGATGGTCTACCAAATAAAGAAGATCTTCGTTTATATTACGAGAAACGAAAGCCAACATCACTTTCAGCGTCGCTTCTCTTTGACAATTCTAAGATGTTCATTGGTACACCATCCGTAAAAATTAGTAAAGAAGAATGAATAATTTTCAAATAAGGAAAGCTTTTAGATGTGGAATGTGGAAGTACAACTTTTGTTGTGTCAAGTTGTACACTGATGACGACGAAAAGTATTGCAAGGAAATAGGAACAAAACACTTCCAGTTAAGAAGTTCATTATCAAGTTACAAGCGCTTTTTGAATTGTTAAGGACCAGCATTAAGTGGCTTACTTCGCTTTAACTGTATTTTAACACAAAATTCACCTTCCAGCATTACATACCCGTAGATCCAAGTCGTAATCTATACTGAGAAGGAGAAAGTACTTCCAAAACAAATTGTCTTACACGCTTCAAATATGTGTGTTGATTTTCATAGTTATTAGGTTCGTCGGTTGTAACTTCTTTTTGGTTTTGCTGAGCCAACACTCTCGTCGTCTCCGTTGATTCCTCTCGACCTCTTCCCACGTCTTGAACCAGATACACTAATTTCATCATTATCTTCTTGTGAATCGTCTTCCACCTGTTTCGAAGCTTGCTTCATTTCTTCAGCTTTGCGACGAGAAATTCTAGGAACAAATTTTTCCCTTGATTCCTTATCAGCACCTTTCCTTTTCTTCTTTGGACGACTTTGTTCGCGTTCGCGCAAATGCGCAACTATCATGTTCTCCACTTTCTCCTCACTTATGTTTAATTCAACTAATTCTTCTGCTAATCTTTCTTTCAAACTGATTAAATCCTCGTTCATTTCTTTGCACAAGGACTCATGTTTCTGTAAACGATCGTGACACGAGGCAAGACCTTTGCTATTCAACTGCGTCATTTGCTTCTGAACTTCAAGTTGATTTCGTTTTTGCAAAACACGAGCTTTGGCAACGTAAATTTTATCTCGGATATTTTCCCAGCCAGAAACTGTTTCTGGCAATTCTATCTGTTAATAGTAATAGTGATGAGTGAAAACAAGTCACAGCAGTCATTAAAATGATACATACCTTTCCGCGAGGCGCTGTGTCAAAAAGATATTTCTTCACATTCAATTGAAGCTCCTGGAGATCAATATGAGCCGTATCTTCACGAGAAATCGCTGCTGGCAATTGAGCATCACCAAAAGGGAGCAATCTGTCTCCTTCTACATGAATGTGATCGTTTTCTCTGTTGCCAAAATCAACACCATTATGCTCATCTTTTGGTTCAACAACTATACCCACGCTCTCATTATCATCTCCGCTGCTGACTGACGAAGCAGAAGACGCTGTCACAACGGAATATGGATCCAATGTCGGAGGAAGTTTTAAGTCCGGAGATACATCAGAATAACCATCTGTTATAACATGCTTCATATCCGTGGATGCACGTCTAATATAGCATGCGCCAACGTCTTTGAAAGCAAGTAATTTGCTCCATCGATCTATCCACTTTTCTTTTTCTGTAATCTTGAAACTTCCTGACATCAGGAACGCTGTCCCAAATGGAAGCAATACTTTAACTTTCACATAAGATGAGTTCTTCGTCCGAACAACATCTTTCACAATCCCTTGGCCATATTGAGAAGTTACTGTGTCTCCAGGAACGACATATGAATTGCAACGATTGTTAGGCTTCCATTCTCTTGGATTGAAATTGTCATCTTTACGGTTATCCAAAAATTCTACAATATCGTTAACGTCGCTTTCATCTAATATATTTTGAAAAGCTTTATCGACCTGGTCAGACTCTTGGGTAAGTAAATCCAGCTGGACCAACAAGTTTTTCTTGATTGTATTGTTCACGCACTGAAGTTGCGATCGCTGCGTATTTAATGACGATAACTCATCGAGGGTTCGTTGCACAGTTTTACTAAAACTCTTAATATCAACCTGATTTAAATCAGCTTTAGCTCCAGGACATATTGATATGCGAATAAAATCCTAAGATATCTTTCCAAATACCATACCTCAATTGATCTAGTGCTCTTTCCATCAAGCCAGCGTTTAAATCTTTCTTGCTTTTTAAGGGCAGTACTCTCCGGCAAAGTTGGCGGATTGTAGCAAGTAATAGATGCGGCAACGGTTGGATTCGCTAGATGATCTTGAGCAGAAAGAATCGGACTCCCGGCACTTAAAGTGTTGTAATCATTACTCGCCCGCGCGGCTTTCAAATCGCTTTTAATTTCGCTTTTGTGCAATCCGCGTATTCCCTCCGCATTAGGCAAATGTCTCATGCGTATACGTTTTTCATCTTCAGGTACATTGTCCAAAAAATTTCGATTGCTCCTTCCTGACGAAGAACTGGGTCCTCCGGTAGCAGAACTCTCGGATGGGCCATTGCTACTTTGTGCGTTGGAAGCCGCCAAAAGTTTCGCACTTTGAGTCCTTGTACTACGTGTATCAACGGTTGATGTCGAAAGAAGAGTTTTCGGCGTGTCACCACTACTACTTGCTACATCTGGAGCATTCCCAGATGTATACGATTGTGTCGCTTCAGCCTCCATAACGACGAATATGATGATGATACCTGTTTTCTATATATCCTTTATTCCAATGAAAGTATTGCATTTCAACCATCACGAGATTGATGTGTTTTTGCAACAATAATCCATACAAAAAAAGACATAAAAAATTCAAAACATTGTGAGTTACAACATTTGCATACAATGCAACAAGTTTAACGACGTAACCCTTAAACGAAGAAAACATGTATTAATACAAATTCACAAACCCAACCGATTCTCTCTCTTCTCTGCCCTCTCTCTCTCTCTAGAGGAATCTTGTTGCTGCTATGACATTCGAGAGAGACCTCCCCCCTCACCTCACCTAAACAAACCAAACCATCCAACCATATAACAAAAACCATGACTGACATCCTAATAATGTCGAACAGACTCGTGACCCTCAATCCCCAACATTATTCCTAAACAATAAATGGAACACTGTGTATAATAATAATACACGTACACGCACGGCATCTTTCTCTTCCCATACCAAGTAATACCAATATATAGTAATAACTCCAGTATACGGAAGGCTCGAGTGCGTGTATTATTCTACAACTCTAGTGTGTGTGTGTATGTTGGGATTTTCTTCCCACTCTAGAATTTCTGGATAGACATTGGTTTCGTAGGTGGTGTGCTTACCTTTAACAATGTTATTTTGGATGTAGAGACGGTGGAAAAGAGTGTGCGTTGGAATGTAATCTTTCTTTGGAGAGATGAAAGGTGCGCGTAATTTATTCGACGATTTCGTTGTCGTTGTCGTTGTCGTTGTGTGTGTGTGTGTTGTGAGATCAGATGTGTGAGATGTGGAATCGTCCTATCGTACCTCCGGCGCTGTACAGGTACCTTTAGTTGTTGTAGAATGATGCTGTTTCGTCGGTGAGAAAAGTGAGCGATTGATGTTCACGGTAGGTATATTTTGATGGAGGGAAATGATCTGGTGTTGAGTTCCTGTTGCTGTGCCGGTGTAGGGGAATTGGAATGCCGGTATTCTGAAACTATTTTAGCTCGTAAAGAAGTACAAATACTTCGAAGTAGAGTCTACACACAAAACATATATTTTTTTGGATTTTTGAAGTGGACGCACGAGTATTCAATATATCATAAAGCATTTGCGCCGGCAAAATAACGTTAGTAGGAAGGGCAGATGAAATGTCTTCGTGTATCTCTTTTGAAGGTAGATGTATGGATCTAACGAAAAAGATTCAACCAGCTTTGCTATTCATCGATTGTACGTATGTCATGATGTCTTCCCAAAGAAAATGACGCTATCGAATTACCGGATGATACTGAATATCAACTTGAACGCATGGAACAAAAGTGTTTTTTGATAGGAGTTACGAGATGCAAATCTTTTTGAAAGAGTGAAGAGGCACAAAAACTTCTGATACCTTTTCTGGTAAAAAAAATTTATGTCGCAATGGTATCGGCACATTCAATTATAGCGATGAGTAGTAGTGAAACTCTCACGTTGTGTTCAATTCGATATCATGCCTATCGTTAATTGAGAAAAAAGATACAAAGTAAAGTCATCTTTCAAAGTTATCTTACTGAATATTTACGAATGTTCCCAACCATGATAATATTTGACTCAAAGTTTTGAATCCTCATCCATCTACTAGATCAGGTCCAAACACGTAAGAGCAAATTAGGGAAATAATAGATCCAACGGTCCCAGAAATGAACAACCAGGAATAGTCATGGCTTTCATCTGTCATTTCTACACTATATGTTGTTACAGCAAAGACGACTCCATCTTTACCAGCACTAAGGGGAACGAGTCCGCCGAATCTATCTCCACTGGCAACAGTGGCAAGAACCATCGCTTCGTTAAAGGCATTCTGATCATTTTCTGCTTCCCGTCGTAGATAATAAGCTATGGTTTCCAAGAACAAGTATGCGAAAGAAACAAACAACGCAAATGCTTTGGCATTGTTTCGCTCCCTGAGATAAACTGCAAGAACTGCACCAAAACCACAACTTGCGAGTATCAAGAGGGCTACGCCGCTATAAATTTCTTGTGGTGGAGAAGATTCGGGCCTACTACCACTCAATACTAAAAAGAGAGGCGATGCCCTTATGGTCGCTTCTACAATCGATTCATTCCAGCTGACGGATGTCAAAAGGCGGTTTTTAGTGAAAGCGTCGCTTATTCGAATTATTTCTGCCACAGTTGCATTTGATGCCGGATAATCTGGTGAAAAATCTTCATCGCGTACTGCCTCACCCAAAGCATCAAAGGTTGTAAGTATTAACCCTGTCTTGGCTTCATTTAGAATAGGAGCAAGATCAAAGTCGAATGTGTACTCAAACTCAAGAAGACCCCCCTCGAAGAAAAGCACAGGATATTCAATAACACTATCATTTACCTGCAACAAAGGATGATTCACAACATCAACCATCTTCAGATCTGGATCAAATTCCGACAGTTGAGGAACAATTTCATATTTTGATAGTGAACGAGCGACTGCCTTTCCTGATTCTCTGTCAATAAATTTCAAATTCTCGACACTATCAGGGCCACACTGGAAAACACCAACGAGATTCTTCCTTCCAAACCTTGTGCCATTCCAATTACACCCGATAATGTCAAGATCTTTAATAGGCGGTAATTTCGAATGGCTTAGACAAGGAAGGGGGGTTTGACCGTCATCGTCAAGTAAAAGTATAGGTGTTTCGCCTCTTAGTTCACCATTGTCCGACTCCCAAACGCCAAAGATATCAATGGCCCCCATCTTCGTACAAGAGATATCCAAACAAATACAAGAAGACTGTGCCCATGATGCTCTAAATTTGATTTGATCTTTGGACTGAAATTCAGTTTTTCCTGTACGAAAAAAACTTGTGAAATAATCTTTGTTGTTCCCTATTCGTACAGGATCGATGGAAGTAAAATCTATGTATTCTTCTAATTCATCCTCATGTGAGGAAAACACTAATCCAGCCCCATCTCCAATATTAGAAAGAGCTACCTTAGTTGGATTTATGGTAACATCTCGAATGGAGTCATCTCGAATAGTCGACATTTTATCTTTTTTGGGATTAATACTGTTTTGTGAAAAAGGTATTAAATAAAAAATGCGAGCAATCTCGCCTTAAACTAGAATGGGTTAGAACATCATGTGATTCTTTGTTTCAAAACTACGAAGATGTAATTGATCTTAAAATCAAAGCTGGTCACATTTCACATTACGACTTCTCATGGCCCTAACACAATCAAGCACGAATAACATTTCAATCCTAGACTGTATCGTATTCTCCATATGTATGCATGTATAATATCTGTATATTAATTTATTTGTTAAGATTTCGTAACAAAATATCATGTTGCTTCAATTTGTCTCCATAACGCAAACCCTCATATCTTACTCTATCTTCCCAGCTGATTCCCTTACCCTTTGCCTTTTCTTTTTCCAACCTATCCCATTCTTCAATGGGAACAAAAGGTTTTTTCTTCTTCTTTTCTTGCCTCTCTTCCTCTTCACTTTTCTTTTGCTCATTCCTATCTTTCATGGATGCAAATTTTTCGGGATCGCTTGCCGCTTCAACGATGTCTTCTGGTAGCCCCATCTTACTTCGCAACTCATCAAGCTGCTGTTGAAAACGTGATTTAGGTTTCATATACAACCGACTTTTGCCCAACACTTCTTGCATACAATGTTTATCCGCAATGGTTCGGCAATCCGAATTGAATCGTACTAAAGTCTCCCATGCGGATGTTGAAGTGGAAGGCGAAAAACATAAGCTCGGAACAGTCATGTTCCAAAGCAAGAGAGCAGCAGAGAGTTGTTTCATCATTGTCTTCTTCATCTTTCCACTTGTACTTGATTGAATTAACTTTAAGAATGGATTTGATGAGAGTCTATATGGAAATGTTCGGGTCTTCTTTGAGTACGGGTATGCGAAAAGTTTCGTTGATGGTGATGGTCGTGACGGTTATCGTAGAAATATTATACTCGTATACATGTACGATGATGTACGATCTGCTGTTCATGATGTGATTCATCAACGAGGGTTCTTATTGCTATGAATTTTACGAACACTAAGCGAACATTTACTTCGTATCACGTGATAAGCATGGAAAGTCGAGAAACCACTCATTAGAACAATAACAAACACAACGATCAACCACGGTAACAAACAAATCCACTACTCCACTTTACTGCACTCCACCTGACTTTTATAATTTTATAAACCATCAGCTTCATGTAGGGCGAATCGATATTCTGATGCTTAGGAGAATCGATCTGAGTGATGACGATCCTAGGCAGTTGCCTCGATCCCTACTGTTTCTCTTCTCCCTCAATGGCATCGTGTTGGCCTTGCCAACTGTAGCGTTGATGGAAATTGTGAACAATAGAGCTGCAATTCCGTTAGAATATTTACCGGCGTATGGAGCTGTTGCATTTATGCCGGCCTCGTTGAAACCTCTGTATAGCTATATTATCAGTCATGTGTTGTCGAGAAAGGTTATGCCGATGCAATGGTTCTTAGCGATGTTGTTGGTTTTGTCGGGGGTGTTAACTGCGGCAACGAGCTTTGTTCCGAAAGATGGGGTTGTTATTTGTTTTATTGTGGCATTTTTTCGAGCAGTTGCAACTGCCTTTCCAGAATTTTTCCTTGGAACCATTCTTGTCGGATTTGCCCGCAAGAATTCAGAAGAAGATGGAGATTGTGTTGGTACAGAAGGAGAGGGAGATGTCAATTCAATGGCAAGTTTTTCTTTTTTCAAAGCAAGTAGCTTATACCAGAGCCAAGCTGCGAGTGCTCGAAATCTCGGTTCCTTCCTTGCATCCGCGTTTTGTGCCACAGCATATTTCTTCATTTCATCGTCTGATGGCTTATCGAATGAAGCTGTGTGCGGCGTCCTCTTCGCTTCTGGGTGTTTTCCATTGCTTGGTGCTGCGATAGTGCTTTATCCGGAATGTGCAGTCAATTTATATTTGCGAAGTATGCATAGTGAAAATTCTAATCAGATAGATTCTTACAATGCTGCCAATCACGAGAATGCTCGATATGAGAACGAAGAGGTCGATGCAAGTGTTAACATCTCTCCGTCTGGACTTATACCTCTTGGAGGAAGTGAAAATAAAGCATCACACCTGCGACTTCACAAGAACGATGTTACTTTAACGTCGAGTTCGAGCCCCGATTTCAACATATCGTCATGGGATATGATGTTTCTTTTCTGTTTGCAAGCGCTTCTAGTGTGGATGGGACTCTATAACCTATTTAAAGGCATGATCAATGTTTGGGGCACGATATTTACGATATTGATTGTCTTCATGACATTCATTGTTTTTCGCGCTCGAGCTTCGTCAAGATCATCTTTTTTCCTTCAAGGTTCAACACTCTACTTGGTACTAAAACAAGCTTTGCCAGATATGGGCGGTGTGTGGTCAGCATACAGCTACTTTCTGTTTTCTCAAAAACCGACGACTTTACAGCTAATGTTTGTAACAAGTTCAGCGTCCATGTTCATGGCATCATGGTTTTATTCAAAATTCTTTGCATTTATCAAGATCAAGAAAACTATTGTTCTCGGAACAATTGCAAGTACTCTTGTGACGCTTTCTCATATATGTTTGACCCAAGCATGGAGATATATTGATGACTACCTTTTCGAATATGTTTGCTTGTTCGTTTTCTTGTCGTTCGTGTCAGGATTTATGTTCGAAATTGAGTTCATTCCATCGATTATCCTAGCGACGACTAACATCCAGCTGTCGTCCGGAGAATACCGTCGTATTTATCACAATTCTTTAGAAAACTCAGAGGGCGATCAACATTCTTCAAAACAAACAAGCAAAAGTGGTTGCGATAATCTTCGATATGGAACGCTTGTGAGTTGCATTGATTTTGGGGATCAAATTGGAGCATGGTTATCAGGTAAGCCTTGATTTCTTCAGGACTTGTTTTGTTTTTGTGTGAATAAGTCTTTGTTCTTATTTTGTACGCGGTAACAAAGTTCCCTTGATATCAATCATGGCCATATCCAGAGATGACTGGTCGAATCTGAATATTCTCGTATTTATTTGTTCTTTATCGAAAATTATTTCGATCGCGTTGTTAAAGCTCATTCCAAACGATTGAACAAAACTGCATCAACGCACTATATGTTAACAAAATAAGTTTACAGTTGAAAAATTCATGTGACGATAAGAAGATAAGGTTTCCTTGTTGCTACATTTACCCTATCAATGTGACCGATCTTCGAGGATTAAACAAAACCGTTTCTACGCATTAGCATATCAGATGCAACGTCGTGGTCTGAGGACTAGAAGAAAAGTAAATCTTGTTGCTACAGTGACCCGAACATCGAAGATTGTAAAAATTATATTTCGGCATTTAAAAAGTAGATATAATCTTGTAATGTAATGATTTCAAGACAAGGGATGTTTGTTGCTGTGTTGACCCAAGCAACATGACCGATCGTCGTAAACGGATTTGTTAAGGCTAGTTGAACCATTATCCTATGCCCAACTTTATCTTTTCAAATCTTTCTAACGCGATTTTTCTTTGCTCATTAAGTTTCTCTTCTGCAAGAAGTACAAGATCGTCTTCTTGTAGAGCACCGCTGCCGTCTGCATCTAAGCGATAGAACTGGTCATGTAATTCGTCGAGCATTTTTTGGTCTACCTTTGACATTGACTTAAGCATGAATTCTACGAACTCCAGGAGTGATACTTCTCCATCACCGTCTACATTCATTCGCTCCAAATCTTCCACGGTCAATTCGCTTTTAAGAAGTTTTTCATTTGTTTTCGAAATTTCACGTTCAACAAAGACATTAGCTACCTTGCCAAGAGCCGCACTAATTACGCCAACTGACAACGGGATAAAGAAGACACAAAACCATCGCATTTCATCCGTCTCTGGAGCAAAGTCACCATACCCTACGGATGTGCCTGTCGAAATGCACCAATATATTGAATCAATGGCAGTCCATCCTTCAATTTTTCCAACAACGAGGCTTCCAGTTAATATCATTGACAGAATTGGAACTATAACTACGAAAGCCTCTCGAAATGCACTTGGCCCATTTTCTGGCACTAGAAATGTTCTCAAAGTTGATTCAATTCTCGCCATTGAATTAATTCTCCCTGTACTCTTTGGAAAAGATTCTTTAATGGCATGATGACAAGAAGCACTGCGGATCGTGCCACTACAGCTTGAAATGGCCTCTATATCACTCATGTCATCATTTTCCTCAACGCATTTTTCTTCGTTTGAAGTTGGGATCGCCTTATTTTCTTCTCCGTGCATCGCCATCATTCTTGCATGCACAATGTTTTGACCAATATATCCAAGTGCTATACCAATGATACCTATTCCTCCTAGGGCATATACGCAGCTGAAGAGTTTCGCTCCATCGGAACGAGGTCGAACATCGCCATATCCGACCTATAAATAATGGATTATATATGAGAAAAATTGCATGCATGTGAAACAAAATTGAAGTTATCCATTAAAGTATACAGGCGAAAAATTCTTACCGTAGTGAATGTAACAACGCAAAAATATAGCGAGTCTCTTATAGACCAACTTTCGAACATGTACGAAAAAGCCAATACCCCAATGAGTAAGTAGCAAATTACAAGAAGAAATGCTCTTAATAAAGTTGATTCCGAGAACGACGATTCCGGAGGGTCTGTCATGTCATTTAAACAACTCCTTCGACGAAATGGTTCCGGATTCGATATCTTGTATAAGTTTCCTAATGAACCCGTCTTATCTGGTTGTTTCAAGATATTGTTTGCCCCAAGTAAATAACTCGTACGTCTGAAAGACAACTTTCTAGTTAGTCGCGAAGGACCAACCTGAACACTATTTACTTGTTCTTGGAGCTCCCCGTCTACATACGAGTACGTCTTGAGGCAATCTGTACAATAATGTGCGTAAAGCTTTTCTTCGAACACCTTAACTTCAGTTTCTCCGAACATTTCACGAGCCGATCTAATAATTTTCAAAGATGTAACACCTATACAAGGACCGACTTTTTGTTCGTTACGTACATCATAGTTCCAAATCTCGAATGAGAGAATGCGTTCTTCAGTGTCATGTTCTGCAGAAAAAGGAATTTTGTAACACTCGTCTTGCCAGATCGGATTTTTCGTTGGCTTTAACGGGAAGGTCCTCGCAACCTCAACCCCATTACATTTCACCAAAACGAAAGGGCAACAGGGTTTTCCAAAAATGTTCAAAGGACGTAGTTCCTTGCAGCGTTCAATCTCAATGAAAACAAATGGTTTGCTTTTTACGCTTTCAAGTGTATTGGCGTCCAGCATGCCATTATCCTCACGATGATCCGCTTCCTTTGGAACGACATCAATTCGTAGCGCAAATGTAATTGTTCCTGTAACCTCATGAACAAACGAACCTAAGAATGATCTAACCTTGTTTTTCAAATATCGTAGAGGTTCAACGCGTTTTTTAATTTTCTTCTTTCCTAGTTGACCAATAGGTTGTTGGGAGGTTAAGTTACTAGCAATATAGTTGGAGATCATCTTACAGAAGTCTTTGCTCTTTCTATCGGAAAAAGCTGATTCCAACTTTAATAATGATAGATGATTGTAGAAAATTCATGAACTGGAAATTTTTCGTCATCTCATCGTTGTTACTTTGCGTCAGTCTCTATAAAAGATTGATCTCAGTGACAAAGATACTCTACTGTAAATCGAGTCGTGCGTTCCAACTTCTTAGGTTATGAATCCTATACGAAAGAGTGTAAATAAAACAGAAATATAATACAACATTTATGCATTTTGCAAGAAATTTAATGAAACACTTAAATTCCTACACCAACATAGTTCCTGAGTCCATTAATGCCATCTTATTACAAACCACAGGCCCTCCAAGACATGG
>Ga0115008_10000475_pt1 | contig 29897 bp, 36 predicted proteins | sample FraStrMetagenome_FD_87164 | JGI IMG/M metagenome (GOLD analysis project Ga0115008, IMG submission 87164) | Marine eukaryotic phytoplankton communities from Arctic Ocean - Fram Strait ARC3M Metagenome | ecosystem: Environmental > Aquatic > Marine > Oceanic | place: Fram Strait | collected... | reverse complement strand
ATGTTGCTTTTTAATCATAGTTTTATTTAATTTTTTCTACCCTAACAATAGAAATTACCGGCCATTCTAAATAAAAGTGGCCGGTAATATTCTTAGGGGTAAAACTTTAATCAGCTTGAGAAGAATTAAAAGGCCATAGAGAGCTTTTTAGCTCTTGTGTTTTTAGGAAGACGAACCGGTGAACCATGAGGGTTTATCTATTGTTTCAATTGCTTTGAAAAATTCGGCGGCCATATTTTTACAACTTTCTGCTTGTTTTATTTGGTTCTCCTGCCCGTCCAGGTTAGACGCGAATTTCAAACAGTGCTTGTAGCAAGAGAGGATAGCTTCACCATGTGTCATACCTTGTTTCGGAGTCTCATAAGTGACCGAAGAGAATGGGGAATACCACTCTAAAAAAGTGGCGTCGGGGGTGACTAGTAGGAGTATAATCAATATAAAACCTACAGTAAAATAATTCTGCTTTATCATAAATTCATTTATCTCTTATCTACGAAAAAATCCCGAAAGATTGTGACGTGTTTCTTGAAATAACTTAACATCTCGGGTGTAGCCTCGTTTCCTTTTTCAATGTACATCAAGAAAATCTCGAGGTTAGTAAAGAAATCGTAAATTTCACTAGCGGCTTGAGTGTCTAGAATTAAAGGCTTGTGAAGGAATACCCCAAAACCTACTAGACACACAACAAAAACCATACCGTAGATAAACGAATAGTAATCGATTTTTTTTAAGAATGACATAATAATTTATTTATCTTGTATAGCGGGAGCCGGATTCGAACCAACGACCTTCAAGGCATGAGCCTGACGAGCTGACCATACTGCTCTATCCCGCTTTATTTACTCTCTCAATACCATATAAAACCGTGTCCTTTTGATAATAAAAGGTAGTGTAACTATTTTATCTCGTCTCCAAGTAAGCTAGGGTTTAACGCCTTCCCTGAGAAAATTTACTTCCTCTTTTCACCGCAGTTATCATTATAATTGGTTAAACTGTCATGCATCTGATTAAGGCACGTTGTCATTCCTTTTTTGTCACCTTCCATTACTTGAGAGCAAATCTCATATTTTTTCAAAAAAATAGAAACCCAGTACCTTTGATTCAGTGTGGAGCACATCGTGTTAATACTCTCTTTATCATTGACCTCCGCTTGCATATTACCAAACGAAAATAGTAGGTTGCCCCGATTTCCTTCAGCCGTTGCTGTATTAGTACCCCCGTTGTATGTACTGCCAGAAATAGTACCTTGTTGAGTAGTTGAGGCTACTCCCTCGGGATCACAAAATATTTGCAATGTAGGGTTCAGGAGTAGACTACAAATGATAGCTATTAAAAAAACCATGCCGAAATACTAGTAGGGGTTTTTCACCCAATTATAAATACTTGTTTTTAGCTAATTCCTCTGTAAAAATAACTACTTCTCGGTTTTCAATAAGATATTTTAGAAAATCGTCGTTTATCATAATATTACCCATCATAGGCACAATGGTGCAGTCAGGAACATTATGAACGTTTGTAAGTTCGTCGAAGCTAGCCTTAAGGCAATGATTACGCTGTAGGATCTCTTCATAGAGATCGGTCTTACTCATACTAGAGCTTACATATTCACCTGTTACTTGACACTTGGCTATCAGTAATTCATTGTGAAAAGTAAATGCAAAGCAAATGCTTAAGCAAGAGCAAAGTAGACATAGTAAACCTATAGTAACGTATTGTTGTTTCGTCATATTCCCTTAGTTTTTTTTTTATGTCATAACAATAGAAGTAGTAGACTATTCTAGTCAAAATAACACCTATATTTACCGGCACACTAGGCTGACTAAAATAAAGGGTAACATTTTTTGGAGATTACCCTTTTGTCGCAACTAAAAGTAAGCTGTTAGTATCGAAAGTGTTCTTGAACGAAAGGTAACTGTAGGCCACTTAAAAGATTTAGTGCCTCATCCTTATTATCAGCTGTTGTAACTACTGTAATATCTAGAACAGGTAAGTCTTGAAAAAGCTCGTATTGACTTTCCAACTCTAGAAAGGATAAAGGGTTTCGAACACGGAAAGTTAAGTTACCGTTACTGTTCACAGATTTCAGTGAGAAACCTTCAAATTGCTTTATCCGTGGAAGAACGATTGTATTTAGCTTATCTAGAAAAAAGTATAGAGAATCTCCTCGAAGAGTTGTTTTACAACCAAGGATCATATCTTTACGGATTTTCAAAGTAGCGATCATCTTTTTCGACCGAGTAGTTATAGCTTTCTGCCCAGAAATTGCTTCCATAGCTAGTAAAGCTATAAGTATACGTTTCTTCTCTTTTATTACATCTTTCATACCAAAGTTGAGTACGATTTTATCTATCGCAGGTACTTCATGAATATTCTTATAAGAACCACGAAGTAGGAGATCCTGCTTTACATGATTATGGTAATGATTTTTTAAACGGTTCATTTTTTTATCTTTTTAAACTAAACTAGAGGCTAATGATATTAGCTTCATACTTTTGGCTAGGCGTAAATCCTCTAATACTGGCCCAAAGATACGAGTACCTACTGGCTGTCCTTGCGCATTTAATATAGCAACTGCATTTTCGTCGAATTTGATAAGACTACCATCTTTCCGTCTATGTTCTTTTCTTGTTCGAAGAACAACTGCTCGCTGTACGCTACCCTTTGCTACACGGGCTCGTGAGCGAGACCCTCCGGTAGAACGGATTTCCTTAATAGAAACGACAATAGTATCACCTACGTGAGCAACCTTTCGCTTTGATCCCCCGAGAACTTTAATGCACTGGGCGATTTTAGCTCCTGAATTGTCGGCTACTTTAACTTTAGATCCTAAAATTAACATAAATTTCTTTTATTTGATTGGTATAGACCAATGAATGTACGATCCTCGAAAAGGATTATTAACGCCTGTAGCTCAATTGGATAGAGCGACGGACTTCGGATCCGTCGGTTCCAGGTTCGAATCCTGGCAGGCGTGTTTTTACTGATTTAAAAAAGGGGTTTTACCCTTTACCTTGTGTATTTAACCGCGGAGTAAATGAATATTCTCAACGGTAACACTTCCACGTACTCGATAGTAAACCACGAGAATCGCTAAACCAATAGCAGATTCAGCCGCAGCCACTGTTAGAATAAGTATTGCAAAAAGCTGACCCATTACATCATCTAGATATACTGAGAAGATAATGAAGTTTAGGTTAACAGCAAGGAGCATTAGTTCGATTGACATTAACATCACGATAATGTTTTTTCGGTTCAGGATAATACCAGAAATACCGATTAAAAACAGGATTAAGGCGACAGTTAAGTATTTAGCTAAGTCGATTAGCATCTTCTATTTTTTTTATACTTTTGTGTGAGAAATTAAAGCAATGCTTTAGCAGGGTAACCAGTTAAAGGCCATTAAAATACCTGCGGTAAGGAAAAGCCAACCTAGAGATAGTGGTAGGAAAATCTTCCAACCTAATCGCATAAGTTGATCGTATCGGTATCGTGGGAATGCTGCTCGCGCCCATGCGAACCCTGCTGCAAAGATAATCAGCTTAGATCCGAACCAAATAGGACCTGGAATCCAGGTAAAAGGTGCGAAGCTGAATAGTGGTAACCAACCTCCTAAGAAAAGGATAACGGTCATACCACTCATAATAAGCATGTTAGCATACTCTCCAAGGAAGAATAGGGCGAATCCCATTGCTGAATACTCAACATTATATCCCGAAACTAACTCTGCTTCTGCCTCAGGTAGGTCAAAAGGGTGTCGGTTAGTCTCAGCTAATGCTGAGATATAGAACATAATAAACATTGGGAATAAAGGTACAGCGAACCATACACTTTGTTGTGCCAATACGATATCACTTAGGTTTAGAGAACCTACACAAATAAGAACGGTGATGATGATTACTCCTAAAGATACCTCGTAAGATACCATTTGAGCAGCTGATCGAAGTGCACCAAGGAAGGCATACTTTGAGTTACTTGCCCAACCAGAGATAATTACACCATAAACACCTAAAGAAGATACAGCAAGAAGGTATAAGATACCTACATTGATGTCAGCAAAAACCATACCCTCACCATAAGGGATAACAGCCCAACCTAATAGACTTAGGAGAAAGCTGATGATCGGAGCTAATACGAACAGGATAGTGTTAGCGTTACTTGGAATAATAGTTTCCTTAAGTAAAAGTTTAGCTCCATCAGCTAAAGGCTGAAGTAATCCAAACACACCAACTACGTTAGGTCCACGTCGTCGCTGAATAGCACCCATAATCTTTCGCTCAGCTAAAGTAAAATAAGCTACTGCGATAAGTAAGGGTACAACGATAGCTAATACTTTAGCTACAATTTGTAAAATATAAAGAAGCATATTGTAAAGTTTTCTTTTGTTTTATATAAAGTTTGAGGTGTTCTTATAAGCCGAAGAACATTTGGTCATTACTCGTGACGCTCGTGAGATAGAATCAGTCTTGTAGAAATCAGCAACCTTCTTGGTAAGAGGGTTACGAGAAATAGCTACAGGTGACGCTACATTTGAATCAAAAGCGTTGAATGAGCAAGACGCTGCCTCATCATTTGAAATAAACGAAGGTGATACTTGAACAAGGCGCTCCTTTAAAGTATCTACATTATCATAAGGAAGTCGGAAAGATCCACCCATGATTTCCGATAGAGCTCGGATGATTTTCCAATCTTCTCGTGCTAAATCAGGCGCAAGGAAAACACGACGTGTTTCTTGAGGACGACCCTCCGCGTTTACGTAGGGAGCACTCTTTTCAGTGAAAGCTGCTCCAGGTAAAATAACATCCGCTTTAGAAGCGTTAACGTCTCCATGATGACCTTGGTAAACGACAAAGGTATCATTTGATACGTTTACATCGTAATCGTCTGCACCGAAAAGGAATAGAACTTTAGGCTCTACAGCAGAAACGGTGTTTACTCCTAAATCCATTTGACCTACTTGATTAGCTCCTGTAGGTAAAATGTTTAGACCTTCCCAAGAGTCGGTTGATAAACCGGGAACTCCTTTGTTTAGGTATGATAGGAAGTTAGCCGCAAGTTCGCTATTTTCTGACTCTAGAAGACCACCACCAAAAATAATCATAGGGTTTTCAGCTTGAGCTAAAGCAACACAGAAAGGATGCTTACCTTCAGCTACTTTGGCTAAAGTGCTTAAAGAAGTACCTAGGTGCTGTGTTTCAAAGGTAAGATCTGAAGGAGCTCCAATAGTAGCTACAGTAAAATTACCTTCTAAATAACGCTTACGAAGACGTACGTTCAGCATTGATGCTTCATATCGAGTATCTATACCTACAATAAGGCAAACGTCAGATTTCTCAATATTTGCGATAGGTGTGTTCAGAGAATACCCTGATCGGAAATCAGAGTCTAAACCAGAGAAACCCTTCTGCTGAGATAAATTAGGGGAACCTAACTTATTGAAGAAATCTCGTGCGGCTACAGTGGTATATGAATCAGTAGATTCACTTAGTACCCCTGTGATCTGAGTACCATCACAAGATTTTAGTTTACTTGATACAGTATCAAGTGCCTCTTGCCAATCACAGGCCTCTAGACGACCTCCTTTTTTTACATAAGGGGTATTCAGACGCTGTAACTTTAGGCCATCGTAAGAAAAACGCGCTTTATCAGATAACCACTCTTCGTTGATTTCCTCATTAAAACGAGGAAGGATACGAAGAATTTCGGTACCCCGCGAGTCAATACGAATGTTACTTCCAATAGAGTCCGATACATCAATAGACTCGGTAGATCGTAATTCCCAAGGTCTAGATAAAAAGGCGTAAGGTTTAGAAGTTAGGGCTCCTACAGGGCATAAGTCAATAACGTTACCTGAAAGTTCAGACTTGAAAGTCTTCTCAATATAGGTACCAATCTCAGTCTCACGACCACGACCGGTTGTTCCTAAGTCTTCTACTCCTGCAATCTCGGTCGCAAAACGCACACATCGAGTACAGTGAATACATCGGGTCATAATAGTTTTAATTAATGGCCCACAGTTCTTATTCTCTACTCCACGCTTTGTTTCAAAGAAACGACTACGGTCTGAACCGAAAGCCATTGCTTGATCCTGAAGATCACACTCACCTCCTTGATCACAGATAGGGCAATCTAGGGGATGGTTAAGTAATAAAAATTCTAATACAGCTTCTCGAGCTTTTTTTACAAGAGGGGTATCAGTGAAAATTTGCATCCCTTCCATGGTAGGCATTGCGCACGAAGCTACCGGCTTAGGTGTCTTGAAGATCTCAACAAGGCACATACGGCAGTTACCTGCAATAGAAAGTCTTTCATGGTAACAGAAACGAGGTACTTCTACTCCAACAGCTTCACATGCTTGAAGCACGGTAGAACCGCGCTCTACAAAAACCTCAACTCCATCTACAACTACTTTAATCATTTTGTATTTTGTTAGTCTTTAGTTCGGCTAGTAAGGAAAACAGCACGTTCAAAGTCACGAGAGACCTGTTGAAAGATTTGCTGACGCTTTACGTTATACTGAACCTGCATAGTTAGCACAATAGCTCCTATCATAGAGACTAGAAGAATAATTGAAGCTGCTAGGAAAAAGTAGAAGTAATAAGTATACATTACCTGTCCTATAATTTCAATGTTGGTTACCTTATCTACCTTACTAAACCACTGAGTAAGATATAGGCTACCTTCTGATGTATCAAGAGGAGATACTAAATCTCCCTCGATTAAAAGGAACATTTCCATTAAGAAAACGAAAATGATTAGACCTCCTACGGGAAGATATCGGAATAAATCGTTGGAATACTTTGCCATTTTGACATTAAGCATCATTACTACGAAAAGGAAAAGAACGGCAATCGCACCAACGTAAACTACGATAAAAAGCATAGCTAAGAACTCTACTTCTAAAAGAAGAAGTAATCCGGCAGAGTTAAAAAATACAAGTACAAGGAAAAGAACAGAATGTACTGGATTTTCTGACCGAATAACCATTAGAGCAGAGACAACAGCTAGGCTAGAAAAAATATAAAAAAGTATTAATTCCACAGTTATTGCGTGATTTTTTACTTACACTTAGGAAACTTTTTTCCTAGTATGTTTTAAAATATTTTCGGGATAGTGTGATTCGAACACACGACCTCCTGTTCCCAAAACAGATGCGCTAACCTGGCTGCGCTATATCCCGGTAAAAAAAATAACGGAAGTAGGATTCGAACCTACGACATCCGGATTATGATTCCGACGTTCTAACCAGCTGAACTATTCCGTCAAAGGGGTAGAGGGCTCATTTTATAGAACCCCCTACCTAAAAGGATAAAAGAAGCTTTTCTTAGAAAGCGTAAAGGATAAGGAACGCCATCATTAGCGCGAAAAGAGCCATAGCCTCAGATAATGCGAAACCTAGCATTGCATACTGGAATAACTGACCAGTAAGAGAAGGGTTTCGAGAAACACCAATAATTAGGCATCCGAAAACAACTCCAATACCAGCTCCGGTACCTGCTAATCCGATGGTAGCTGCTCCAGCTCCAATCATTTTTGCTGATTGTAATAACATGTTTATTTTTTCAGTTTTGTTGTGTCTTAAAGGCAAAATGTCAAGTGCAATACTGCACGTTTTAATCTAATTTATACAACGTTTTTCTATATAGGATCCCTTTTCCAGTAAGAGCGTACTCTTTTGAATCATTAATAGAAGAAAAGCCAGAGGCGGACTCGAACCGCCATTTAAGGATTTGCAGTCCTCTACATTACCCTTATGTTATCTGGCCAATATTATAAACCTTATTATGAACTATAAAAGTCACCCCAAATCGAAGAGTACTACTCTTATCATGAATAATGGAGCGTCTTATCCAACACAATGGATCTTAGCTAATCCTTCTCAAGGACTAGAGGTAGACCCCAATAATAATATTCTATGGAAACCATACCAAGATTCAAGTGGCCTCAATACAGCTAAACGTATTTCTCAATTCAATGAACGTTTTGGTAGTCTAGGCCTAGATGATAGTGAGGGTACCTAAGGTCTTATATGACTGTTCTAAAACCAGCATAAAAATAGCCGTTTCATAGAAAAGAAGTAGAGGTACAGCAATCATTACCTGACTAAATATGTCAGGTGGTGAGAAAAGTGCAGCCACTACAAAAGAGACAAGACAAAAAAACTTGCGTTTGCTTATCATCCACTTTTTAGTTAATATATTTAAGTGTATTAGAATAAGAAGAACTATTGGATATTGGAAAAGTAAACCTACTACAAAAAATAAGCGGGCACTTAAATCTAAGTACTCACTTATTTTTGCCTCTAGGTGAATGTTGACAATATCATGAGTACCTGTAGCCTCGAAACCTAAAAAAAATTCCCACGCTACGGGTAGAATCAGAAAATAAGTTGCAAGGCAACCAATAATAAAGCATAAAGGAGATAGAAGGAAAAGGAAACGCAACTTCTTCTCTTCGTCAGGATATAGTCCTGGTGCAAGAAAAAGCCATATCTGTAAAAGAAGGAAAGGGAAGATAAAAAGTATTGCTACATATACGGAGAGTAAAAGATGAGTAGTAAACGCCTCAGTTATGTTTGTGAATATAAGATGCCTTTCTTTACTCCCTATAGATGTGGTCAAGTCTGTCTGTTCCATCAAGGGACTTGTTAATACATATAATAGTTCACTTGAGAAAAAGTAACAGATAGCAAAAGCAGTAAACAAACCTATAAATAAATAGATTGCTCTCCACTTAAGTTCTAAAAAGTGCTTTGCAAAGGACATATGATCTTTCTCGTCTTAAAGCATAGTTTTCTATTAAAAAGGTAAGAAAAAACGCTCGCTTGGTGAAATTGGTAAACACTTCAGACTTAGCTAGAATGTTTTTAACCACAATATACAATTGAAATGTCCAAATACAATAAATAGACAGACCATACCTTAAGCAATTTAAGGGTACTCTGTCCAAATTGTCATAGCCAAACTTCAACCTATCGTGGTAAAAACATTACATTTTGAGCCTCATAGTCGAAAGATTATGTTGCACACACTCTTAAATTCGGGGAAACCTTTAAAATGGCAATCCCGAGCCAAGCCTTGAAAAAGGAAGGTGTAGAGACTTAACAGGAGTGGCCTAACCTAGAAATAGTATGGTTGAGAGAAAGTCCAGACCCCAAACAACGCTAGTTGGCAGTGAAAACTGTAGTAGGTACGAAAATCTGATGCCTTTCCGGCTTGTCGGTTCAAGTCCGACAGCGAGTATAATCAGGAGTATATAAATTAACATGTTATTATTAAAACGAAACGTACGGTTAAGCCCTCTTCATATAATGGGTCTTTTATTTGTAACCGTGCTAGCAACCTCTTCATTGACTTATGCTTTTCATCCTAGCTTTATGGAACTGGCCTGTTATATTGAAGGGGATATCTTCGGTGTATTGAACTCCAAATTCTGTTCGAAAGTGAGTACAGATATATTATACGAAGCGGTCCACCTCTTAAGTGAGTTGGAACAAACTGGAAATTACGAAGGGGATTCGGTTAGCGAACTAAAGGTAAAGCTAATGATTTTAGATGAGCGGTTGACCCCTATATTAGAAAACACTAAATACTATGTTATCCCGTCTTCTAAGTAGTATCCACCTTTATTATGTCTTCCATTACCAAAAGGGCATTTAAGCTGTATGATATCTAAATGGTTTTATGTCCAATATCATAAGGTGTGTATCTTATAGACCTAAAAAGCACCGGAGGAGTGACTGAGTGGTTAAAAGTGACAGACTGTAAATCTGTTGAGCGTTGCTCTACGCTGGTTCGAATCCAGCCTCCTCCATTTTTAAGATTTAAAGTGGTCTTTTAGATCACTTATTTAATAAAGACTATGTTAGACAAAAAGTCTACAGTAACACAATAAAAATTATTTTATGTATTTAGTTATCGTTTTTTTACCTCTTTTTAGTTTTATAAGTGCTGCCGCTTTTGGTAGATTTATCGGACCAGAAGGAGCCAAGCGTATTACCGTTTCATGTATTGCAACTACCTTTATCCTATCGTGTATTGCTTTTTATGAAGTAGGTTTAGCAGGAGCACCTACCTATGTAACCACTATTACATGGATGGACTCTGAAATGTTCCACTGTAGTTGGGGGTTTCTTTTTGATTCACTAACAGTAACAATGCTTTGTGTAGTTACTTGTGTATCATCATTAGTACATCTATACTCAACTGAGTACATGGGGGGAGATCCACACCTACCACGGTTTATGTCTTACTTATCGTTATTCACTTTCTTTATGCTTATCCTAGTTACTGCAGATAACTTTGTACAGTTATTCGTAGGTTGGGAGGGTGTAGGACTTTGTTCTTACCTGCTAATTAACTTCTGGTTTGCCCGATTACAGGCAAATAAGGCCGCAATTAAAGCAATGATTGTTAACCGTATTGGTGACTTTGGTTTAGCTCTAGGAATCTTTGCAGTATTTACTGTATTTAAATCTGTAGATTATGCTACTGTTTTCGCTATGGCGCCTACTTTAGTTGGTCAACAGATAACTTTCCTGAATATGGATTTTGATGCGTTTAACACCATCTGTATTCTTTTATTTGTCGGAAGTGTAGGTAAGTCTGCCCAGCTAGGTTTACACACTTGGTTACCTGATGCAATGGAGGGTCCAACTCCAGTATCAGCTCTAATTCACGCGGCTACCATGGTAACTGCTGGTGTTTTCCTTCTTGCACGTTGTTCGCCACTTTTTGAGTATGCTCCAACAGCTCTTGTTGTAGTAACTGTTATTGGTGCTATGACTGCATTCTTTGCAGCTACTACCGGTTTATTACAGAATGATTTAAAACGGGTTATTGCTTATTCAACTTGTTCTCAGTTAGGTTACATGGTTTTTGCCTGTGGTCTTTCGAACTACGCTGTAGGTGTTTTCCATCTAGCTAACCACGCTTTCTTTAAAGCCCTTCTTTTCTTAAGTGCAGGTTCTGTTATTCACGCAATGGCAGATGAACAGGATATGCGAAAAATGGGAGGACTTCGACGATTATTACCTTTCACTTACGCGATGTTTGTTATTGGTTCATTAGCTCTTATGGGATTCCCATTCTTAACAGGTTTCTACTCGAAAGATGTTATTTTAGAGTTAGCTTACGCTAAGTATACCGTTACCGGTCACTTCGCACACTGGTTAGGTACTCTGGCAGCATTCTTTACTGCCTTTTATTCATTCCGATTACTCTACTTAACTTTCCTATCTGAACCAAATGGTTTCAAAAACGTAATGTCAGGTGCTCACGACGCTCCACCAGCAATGGCTTTACCATTAGCGACTTTGGCTTTAGGTAGTATGTTCACTGGTTATTACACTAAAGATATGATTATTGGAGTAGGTACTGATTTCTGGGGTAACTCTATTTATACCCTACCGGAAAATATGATTCTTCTGGAGGCAGAGTTTATTCCAACCAGTATTAAACTAGTTCCAGTTATCTTCAGTATTACCGGAGCAGCTACTTCGTTCCTATTATACTCTTACTTCTCGAAAGAGCTTTACCAAATGAAAGTATCATTTATTGGTCGAAAGATTTATACTTTCCTAAACCGTAAATGGTTCTTCGATAAAGTATATAACGAGTATGTAGTACAAGGTGCTTTAACCTTCGGTTATGAAACTTCTTATAAAGCGGTGGACCGTGGGTTAATTGAAATGCTTGGACCTTACGGTATTAGCCATAGTATTTATAATACTTCTCTAAACATTTCGAAGATGCAGTCCGGTTATCTATACCACTACGCCTTTGTTATGCTTCTTGGTGTAATCGCTTTCACTCTAACTTTAAGCTTAAGTTCTATTGTGGATCCACGATTATATACTCAATTTATCGCTACTGCATTCCTTTATCTTTATTTTGCAAAGTAGAATAGATTATTTTAATATTGAAGGGGAACGTTTATATGTTCCCCTTCTTTTAATTGGGTACGTTTTTTTTGTAAAACACCTGCTTTTCTATTGTGTGTAGACATCAAAAGTCTTGATGTAAAACCAGAAAAAATCTAATATGAAGACACAAAAAGATTGGCCTTTAACCGTTTTTCTTTGTTCCCTTTCACTGATTCTGGGTATTTGTTTCACTTTTTTCTTTTATACTGAATTATTTTTCATCAAAGCTCAGTTATCAGGCGAGACAATACACGTTTTAGGTAAGGAACAGCTCTTAAAGGAGGTCGATTTACGAACTAGCGCATTAGCTGCTGGTCTAACTCAGATTTCTGAGATTTACAAGGTACCACCGTGTACCGTTGCTCCTGTAGGAATGAATATTCTAGAGGATCTCCAATTACTCAATTTCCTGATTCAGGATCATGGCGTAATTGTATTTGAAGAGGATATAAAACATTTGAATGAATTACCTTTTTTTAAAGTGGGTGAATAAACCATATAAGATTTTAGGCTCTTGTTTTATTATATGCCTGTTATTAAATATGTTTCTATGCACTCCTGAAGTTTTTTGCGACCCCGAGAAAATCCAGCAAAGTTTGACTGGTGGGGCCCCATTGGTAGGAGAATTCACAGGTGGAACCATCGGTTCTAACATTAATGGGAATAAATTAGTCGTTACTGAATCGCACTACCATACCTCGATTGCCAGCAGTAATTATCTATGTGGGGAACAAGGGTATAAGTCGTTCACTTCCTTGTTGAAAAACGTACTCGAAGATTGTTCAAAAAATGCGAAGGACTCCACTCAAGCTTCTTGGTGTTTTAGAGAATGGTCACAAACGATGGGTAAGTACGCTGAAGCGTGTTCGAAAACCCCTTCCTAGAAGTCTATAAGTAAATGAAAATTAAGCCTGTAAGTAGGCAGTAATATTAACTAAAGGGTAGGCAGGTAAAAAAAAAGAAGGGGAGCTTTTATATACTCCCCTTCAAAGTTAAACGCATGTTTCATAACTGAATCTTTAAAAGATCCAATTTTTCTTTATGCCCATGGGTCGTCTACGGTAATCTTCTCACCATCAGTTAAAGTAACATAGATAATGTAGAAGAAGAATAGAGCTGACACAGTGGTAATATAAGAACCATAGGTTGCAACGGCATTCCATCCAGCATAAGCATCAGGATAATCAGGGATACGTCGAGGCATTCCTGCTAATCCTAAGAAGTGCATTGGGAAGAAAGTTAAGTTTACACCGATGAAAGTAGTCCAGAAGTGAATCTGACCTAAAGTTTCAGGGTACTGTAGACCAGTAATTTTACCAATCCAGTAGTAGAAACCACCGAAGATAGCAAATACTGCTCCCATAGATAATACGTAGTGGAAGTGAGCTACAACATAATAGGTATCATGTAGAGCCATATCAACTCCTGCGTTAGATAAAATTACACCAGTTACTCCTCCAACAGTGAATAGGAAAATAAATCCTACAGACCATAGCATTGGAGTAGCCATACGGATAGAACCTCCCCACATAGTAGCAATCCATGAGAATACCTTAATACCAGTTGGTACCGCGATAATCATAGTAGCTGCAGTGAAGTAAGCACGAGTATCTACATCCATACCTACAGTATACATGTGGTGAGCCCATACAATGAACCCTAGGATACCAATAGATACCATAGCGTAAACCATACCAAGGTAACCGAATACAGGCTTCCGAGAGAAGGTAGCTACCATGTGAGATACCATACCGAATCCAGGAAGAATTAGAATATAAACCTCTGGGTGTCCAAAGAACCAGAATAAGTGCTGGTAAAGTACAGGGTCACCTCCTCCAGCTGGGTCGAAGAAAGTAGTGTTGAAGTTACGGTCTGTTAATAACATAGTAATCGCTGCTGCAAGAACAGGTAGCGAAAGTAGTAGTAAGATAACAGTAATAAACACAGCCCATACGAAAAGAGGTAATCGGTGCATAGTGATACCAGGAGCTCGCATGTTAAGGATAGTGGTAATGAAGTTTGCCGCACCCATAATCGAAGAAGCACCTGCTAAGTGTAGACTAAAGATAGCTAAGTCTACAGAAGGTCCAGAGTGTGCCTGAACACTTGATAACGGAGGATATACAGTCCATCCAGTACCAGCACCTGACTCTACAAGCGATGAAGATAGTAACAGTAGTAACGCTGGTGGTAATAACCAGAAACTAATGTTATTCATACGTGGGAACGCCATATCTGGAGCACCAATCATTAATGGTACCATCCAGTTACCAAAACCTCCAATAAGGATAGGCATTACCATGAAAAAAATCATGATTAATGCGTGTGCGGTTACAATAACGTTATATAGCTGACCGTTTCCAGCAAGAACTTGAGTTCCTGGCTGAGAAAGCTCTACTCGGATAAGCATAGATAGGGTAGTACCCATAACACCAGAAACACCACCAAGGATTAGGTATAAAGTACCGATATCTTTGTGGTTGGTTGAAAATAGCCATCGAGATGACCAGTTGTAAATAGTTGAAGCCATTTTAAAAAATGTTTTTTATAAAAGGGGAAAATAAATTGATTTTCTATGTTATAGAAAGGGGAATAGTTCAATTGGCAGAACAATGGTCTCCAAAACCATAGGTTCAGGGTTCGAGTCCCTGTTCTCCTGTATGTACTAAAGGTCCTTTCTTTTAGAGGGGGTATCTTTGGAAGAATCCCCATCTTGCTCGATCTTTTTTGGTTCGTCCTCTTGGAAAGATTGCTTAATGGATTTAACACCATTAACCACGTTCTTTACAAGACTTGGTACATCGCCAAAAAGTAAAACAAGCAAAAGTATTATAACTAGAATTTGTCCAAAGCCTACACTCATGTTACTGTACGTCTTTTATATTACAAAGATGTATAGAGTAAGACTTAGGAGAGGATAAAGTACATCTAAGGAAAGATCTACTAAACAGACTCCTCGTCTAACTCTATCTTACTAGAAATCCATCGGATGTAGTCTTCTAGTGACACGGCGTCAACTACGATAGGCATAAACCCGTGGTTTACACCACAAATTTCGCTACATTGACCGTAATAAGTACCTTCACGCTTAATGAAGATAGAAGTTTGGTTTAAACGTCCTGGACAAGCATCCATCTTAACACCAAATGAAGGCATAGCCCAACAGTGAAGAACATCCGCAGCAGTAATAATTAGACGAACGTGAGTATCTACAGGTAGTACTACACGGTTATCTACCTCTAGTAATCGAAGGTTTCCTGGCTCTAAATCCTCTTCTGGTAACATATAAGCATCAAAAGCGATAGGCTCGCTACCATCTGCACAGTAGTCAGAATACTCATAGCTCCAGTACCACTGGTGACCTACGATCTTAAGAGTGATTGCAGGGTCAATGATTTCATCCATTGCATATAATAAAGCAAAAGAAGGTACAGCAATAATCATAAGGATTATAGCTGGGGTGATTGTCCATACAATCTCGATAGTAGTACCGTGTACTGTCTTAGAAGGGGTAGAGTAAACTCCCTCATCGTAAGCCATACAGGTTCGGAATAACATCCAAAAAGTAAGGGCACTAATAACAATAATGATGAACATAATGTCATTATGAAGGTTAACAATACCCTCCATTACAGGAGTTGCAGGATCCTGAAATCCGGTTTGCCATGGCTCCGCGCTGTCAAGGAGTCGCACAAAAAATAATTGCATAAGAAATACTATTCTAAAATAACGTCCTTTTTCTTGATAAGAAATAAATTACTCCCTAGGTTGGACTTGAACCAACGACAGAACGGTTAACAGCCGTTCGCTCTACCAACTGAGCTACTAGAGATAGGGTTTCCTTTTTAAGGCTTTATACCTTAATGCCAACGGAAGTGAGCAAAGGCTCGATTAGCTTCCGCAAGCTTGTGTTGGAGCTCACGAGTTCGAACACTGGCCCCTTGACCATTTGAGGCATCTATGATTTCACGTGATAAACGATCCACCATCGAGTGCCCTGGTCGTTTTCGGGCATTTTTTACTAACCAACAGATACCAAGAGATAGTTGTTTGGTTTTTCCGATTGGAAAAGGTACTTGAAAAGCACCACCTCCAACACGTAAAGATTTTACTTCAACAATAGGACACACATTGATAAGCGCCTTAATGACAACTTTACGAACAGGAATCTTAGACGTGCTACTAATCCGTTGTAAAGAAGCTAAAACGATTTTTTCCGCTTTAGAGCGTTTACCATCAACCATTACTCGAGCAATAAGCTTTTCCATAACAGGGTCCTGACTGTAGTTATTAGTGATCATATCTTTTATATACTACTTTTAAGTTGTCTTAGGTAACTTTGTTCCGTATTTCGAACGACCTTGCTTACGCTTTACCAGACCACCTAGGTCAAAACCACCTCGTACAAGATGATACTTTACTCCAGGTAAGTCCTTTACCCGACCTCCCCGTACAAGAACAACTGAATGCTCTTGTAGGTTGTGCCCTTCACCGGGAATATACCCTGTGACGGTACGCATGTTGGTCAGTCGAATCCGTGCCACCTTACGTAAAGCGGAGTTAGGTTTCTTAGGCGTACGCATAAAAACACGAAGACAAACCCCTTTACGTTGTGGATTTTTATCTAGAGCAGGTGCTTTAGATAACTTTTTTTTAGCCTTTCTAGTTTGCCGTAATAATTGATTTATGGTAGTCATACAAATGAATATATGTTCAATTTTTAAAAAACACCCTTAGCTCAGTGGATAGAGCAACAGCCTTCTAAGCTGACGGCCTCCGGTTCGAATCCGGAAGGGTGTAAATACTTTCTTATTACTCCCAATCAAGGGCACCTTTCTTCCACTCGTAGACAAAACCTACGGTTAGAATAATTAAAAAGAGAGCCATTGTCCAAAACCCGAAGGCTGAAATGGTTCCCAGGGTCATAGCCCAAGGGAATAGGAAGCTGATCTCCAAATCGAAGATAATGAATAAGATAGCTACTAGGTAGAAACGCACATCAAAGGTATTACGAGAATCCTCATAGGCGTCAAAACCGCACTCGTAAGTCGAAAGCTTCTCAGAGTCAGACTCATGGCTAGATAATAGGTACGATGCACCGAAAATAACAATGGCTAAAACGATAGCGATAACGAGGAAAACAAAAATAGGGAAATACTCTACATAAAGAAATTTCATAAAACTTATTTTTCTAAACTTTTTAGACCTTAGTCTATATACGGGAGAGACGGGATTTGAACCCGCGACCTCCGGCGTGACAAGCCGATACTCTAACCAACTGAGTTACCCCCCCAACAAAGAAAACCTAGTGTAGGTTCTCAGCATCATTTAAATAGATGCAAGTAAGAACAGCAAAAACATAAGCCTGGATGAAAGCAACAGCTAACTCAAGACCGATAAGAGCGGTTAATACTAATAAAGTTACGATGTGAGCGAAGAACAGTAAAGTACCTCCAGCCATCATTTGCCATGCGAATCCGGCGATTACCTTTAAAAGGGTGTGACCAGCCATCATGTTGGCGAAAAGACGTACAGAAAGACTAATTACTTGTGAACATCGAGCAAGTAACTCAATAGGTACGATAAGGGGTGCTAGGGCTAGACTTACTCCAGATGGGTAATAAAGCTCTAATAACCGAATACCGTGTTTACGTACACAGATAATGTGATAACCTAGGAATACCATCATAGCTAAACCAAGAGTCACAGATAAGTGACTAGTAGAAGTGAAGCTGTAAGGAACCATACCGGTAACGTTACATACCATAACGAAAAGGAATAATACGAATACAATAGGGAAATACTTTTGCCCTTTTCCTCCGTTAATAGTGTCGGTAACTAAACCAAGACATAAGTCATAGGTAGTTTCTACAAAAACTTGCCATCGGTTAGGTACAATGTATCCACCATTGTCTAAGACAAGGATTCGAAGAAGAATAAGGAAAGCAAAGATACCGATGTACATCATCAGTGTAGAGTGGGTAATTGTGAAGTCCAGAGACCCTAATTTCATAGGGATAATTGGAATCAAATGAAATTGCTCAAGTGGGCTTGAAATCATTTTAAATTTTTTCTAATAATTGTTGTGAAACTGTGGCTTTGGGAAGCTTTTTAAGCACCTCCCCACCAATAAACTGCTACAAATAAAAATAACCATACAACATCTACAAAGTGCCAATACCAAGCAGCAGCTTCGAAACCGAAGTGGTGCTCTCGGGTAAAGTGATGTCGAACTAGTCGGATAAGGCAAATAAATAGGAAAAGAGTACCAATTTGTACGTGGAATCCGTGGAATCCAGTCGCCATATAGAAACAAGAACCATAAATACCATCAGAAATGGTAAAGCTTGCGTGCATATACTCGTATGCCTGGAATCCGCTGAATAGAACTGCAAGAACTAGAGTAACAATTAGTGCCATAATAGCAGATCGTCGGTCACCAGCTACAATAGCGTGGTGAGCCCAAGTACAGGTAGCTCCTGAAGATAGTAAGATAACGGTGTTTAAGAAAGGAATCTCCCAAGCATTGAATACCTCAATACCTTGTGGAGGCCAAATACAACCGATCTCCTGAACAGGTACTAAAGCTGCGTGGAAGAAGGCCCAGAAGAATCCGAAGAAGAACATTACCTCAGATGAGATAAATAAAATCATACCCATACTCATACCGTGCTGAACCATTTCAGTATGCTGACCTTCAAAGGTAGCTTCACGTACGATATCTCGCCACCATACGAACATGGTGAACATAACGGTAAACATACCAGTTAGTAAAGTATAACCTCCTCCAGAGTAAGAGTGGAACCACATTACTCCTCCAGAAGTCATAGTAAGAGCCCCGATAGAGGCAACGATTGGCCATGGGCTCGGATCAACTAAGTGATACGGGTGCCGTTGATCTAGTGTTAAAGATTGTTGTGACATTTTTATAAAAAGTCTTTTTTATGATCTTTTATTAACCAGATATAAATAAAGACAGAGACTTTACTTCTTTAGAAATAAAGTTTGAACTATAATTATCGCATAAGTTGGCCAATTTAGTCTAAGTTAGAAAATACACCAAAACTTCAAATTGGACGGCTTAAAACTATCTCTCATATGGGCGGATAGTTTTTGATAAAAGTCTACTCCTTACGGGATTCGAACCCGTGTTACCGCCACGAAAAAGCGGTGTCCTAAACCTCTAGACGAAAGGAGCACATAAGAATTTATTCGTTAGTATCAATAGTCATTAACACTGTTTCTAGTTTACCTAGACCAGGAACAATAACTAAGAAGAAAGCGAAGTAAATTACTGTAGCTAACTGACCTACCTCAATGTAAGGGGTTTCTACTTCGTTCTGACCAATCCACCCTAATACTAGGAAATCGGCACATAAGAACCAGAATAGCTTACGGTAAATTGGTCGGAAGTTTGACGATCGGATTTCCGAAGTATTTAACCAAGGCATTGCACCAATAAGGACAATAGCACCTACCATAGCAACTACACCTCCTAATTTATCAGGAATAGATCGTAGGATGGCGTAGAATGGTAAGAAATACCACTCTGGTACAATGTGTGCTGGAGTTACCATAGGGTTCGCCGGAATATAATTATCTGGGTGACCCATAGCGTTTGGATAGAAATACAGGAAGAAGAAGAAGAAAGTCAAGAAAACTACCGCTGCTAATAAATCCTTAACATACGCATATGGATAGAAAGGGATAGTATCAACATTAGTTTCAATACCAAGTGGGTTAGTTCCACCAACTGCGTGTAATAAGGCAATGTGAACTAGAACTAATCCAACGATTAAGAAAGGTAGTAAGTAGTGTAAACTGAAGAATCGGTTTAAGGTTGCGTTATCTACAGAGAAACCACCCCATAACCACTCTACAACTGCTGGTCCAACTAAAGGAATAGCTGAAGCGAGGTTAGTAATTACGGTTGCTCCCCAGAAACTCATCTGACCCCAAGGTAGTACGTAACCAATGAAACCGGTAGCCATCATAATGAAGAAAATAGCTACACCAGAAGCCCATAGGTGCTCACGTGGTTTCATATATGAACCGTAGTAAAGACCTCGTGCCATGTGTAAGTAAACAGCAATGAAGAAGAAAGAAGCTCCATTAGCGTGTGCATAACGTAAAAGCCAACCGTTGTTTACGTCCCGCATGATATGCTCAATACTAGCAAAAGCTAAATCCACATGAGGAGTATAGTGCATTGCTAAGAAAATACCAGTAAGGATTTGTACAACTAAAAAAACTAAAGCCAAAGCACCAAAAACATACATGTATGTTTGGTTACTTGGCATTGGATAATCAACTGCGTGATTATTTAAAATAGCTAGATATTGATCTTTTTGCCAACGTTCTCGCATAATTATTTATTTTTCTTTTTAACGGAGCCCAATCAATTTTATATTAAAAGGCTCGACGTTTATTTTACTTGTTAGAAAGCTGTAAAGGCTCTTGGTCAAATCCTTGTTCCCAAGGACTAGAGAAATCAAAGGCTCGGAATTCTTGTGATAACTCTACAGGCTCACAAACAACTCGTTTCTGAGTCTCATCATAACGAACTTCTACATATCCACTTAAAGGGAAATCCTTTCTAAGAGGATGCCCTTCGAAACCATAGTCTGTTAAAATACGTCGTAGATCGGGGTGATTCGAAAAGAAAACACCAAATAGATCCCATACCTCACGCTCCCACCAGTTCGCTGCTTGGAAGATATCGCATACAGAGTCTACAGGAGTTACCTCATCTACTGAGGTTTTTACCCGAATACGGGTATTATAACGGATACTGATTAGGTTATAAACAATTTCAAAACGGGCTTTTCGCTCAGGATAGTCAACTGCACAAAGATCAGCCATACACTTAAACTGACAGTTGGTATGATCTCGTAGAAAGGTTAATACTTCGAAAATAGAACAAGCTGGGACAATTAAGGTCAGCTCACCTCGAGAGTAAGTAGTTGAATAAATAGGAAGAACATCCACTAAATATTTAGCGAAGTTTAACTGAAGGTTAGTTCCTTGATTCATAGGTTAAATAATTTATTTATTTTTTACTCAAGGTTTTCATACCTTGATTTAAGTACAATGATTCATTTTGCCAAAGGAGGGACTTGAACCCTCACTTCATAAAGAAACTAGAACCTAAATCTAGCGCGTCTACCAATTCCGCCACTTTAGCCATTATAAAATTTATGTTACTTGAGCTTGAATATGCTCAATTAGATTCGCAATACTTACGTGCATTGGATCTAGGAAGACCTCCGGATAAATACCCATCCATAGAGTACCTAAAACAAGAGGTAGTTGAATGAAGAACTCACGTCGATTCATATCTGAGTAGGCTTTCATAGATTGTACTTTTAGGTTACCAAAGGCAACTCGGTTGTACAGCCATAGAGAGTAACCACCACCGAGTACCATACCAGTTGCACCTAAGAAGGCGATAGTAGTATTTACTTGGAAGGCACCAACTAAAATAAGGAACTCTCCTACAAAGTTAGCTGTCAGAGGGAATGCGATGTTAGCCATAGTAAAGAACATGAAGATTGCTACATAGACAGGCATTGTGTGCGCTAGTCCACCATAGTACCTAACTAGCCGGGTGTGATGACGATCATAAACAACACCTACACAAAGGAAAAGTGCACTTGCAACTAGTCCGTGTGCTAACTGCTGAATCATTGCACCTTCTAAACCTTGGGCATTTAAAGAAAACATACCAATAAGAATAACGTTCATGTGAGCTACCGAAGCATAAGCAATAATACGCTTAATATCAGTTTGTCGAATTGCAGTAAGGGATGTATAAACGACCGCTACTGCTGCCATAGTATAAACAAGCGGGGTATAGAAAATAGTAGCCGCTGGGAATAAAGGCATAGAGAAACGAATAAGACCGTATGAACCTAGCTTAAGTAGTACACCTGCTAAAATAACAGAACCGGCAGTAGGTGCCTCTACGTGAGCCTCGGGTAACCAAATATGTACAGGTACCATAGGCACTTTCACAGCAAAAGAAGCAAAGAAAGCAATCCAGAAGATCTTTTGTAAAGACTCATCAATAGGGGTTACAAGTAGTATCTGATAATCAGTAGTACCAGTAATCGAGTAGATCGCTAAAATAGCTAATAGCATTAGAACAGAACCAATAAGAGTATAGAAGAAAAGCATATACGCGGCTCGAATTCTTCGCTCACGAGAACCCCAAACACCAATAATAAGGAACATAGGGATTAAAATAGCCTCGAAGAATACGTAGAAAAGAATCAGGTCTAGAATAGTGAATACAATGATTAATAGAGCCTCCATAACTAGGAAGGCAATCATGTATTCCTTCATGTAAATTTTTACACTATCCCAACTTGCTAAGATACATAAAGGTACCAGAAGAGTAGTTAAGATAACGAAGAAAAGTGAGATACCATCTACACCAATGAAAAAATTAATGTTAGACGAAGGTATCCATAAAAACTCCTCTACAAACTGAAACTTTGCTGTGGAACGATCAAAAAGAACCCAAAGGAAAGTAGAGAAGACGAAAGCAGTCATTGAGAAAGATAGCGCAACATTACGGATAAGCTTTGTGTTGGTATCTTTAATAAATAAGATGACGATTGCTCCTAAAAGAGGGAGCAAAATTAAAACGAGTAATATATTAGATTCAAACATTTTTATAGAAGACTTTTGGTAAAAGATAAATCTTTTATCTAGGGCGAATAACGGGAATTGAACCCGTGACTTTCAGAATCACAATCTGACACTCTAACCGACTGAGCTACATCCGCCGATAAGGTATCTTTTTACAGAACTCTTTTTTACTTTCTATTATAATAGATTATTAACTGGTATTTACTCTATTCTTCTTTTGACTAGAGTTTTTCTCTTCACTACGTGGTGAAAAAATGAAACGTTTTCTATGACTTTTTTACAACTTTTTGAAAATAATTTCAGTACAGCGTTTTCTGAAATGTTCCTCGTCTTTGCAATCTGTTTACTTTTAGTTTATGGTGTAGTTTTTTCAACATCATTAGCGCAAGGTTTACCTGTAATGACTCGTACTATGGGTTGGTTATCTATTCAAACATTAGCGATTGCCTGCCTATTAGTTATTTATACTCCAATTGAAGAGCTAAGTCTCTTTAATGGTGTATTATATCACGATTACTTTACACGTTTTGTAAAGACCTTCATCCTTTTAGCGGCCATTGGTTGTCTATTAAGTTCATTTGATTATGCGAAGAAAGAGCGAATGAATGCTTTTGAGTTCTTTATTCTTTTCTTAATTGCTGTTCTAGGTATGAACCTTATTGTTGCTTCGAATGACCTTATCTCTATGTATTTAGCTATTGAGATGCAGTCCCTATGTCTTTACGTACTTGCCGCTTTTAAAAAGAACTCCGCGTTCTCTACTGAAGCAGGATTAAAGTACTTTATTTTAGGTGCTTTCTCATCAGGTCTACTTCTTTTTGGTGCATCTATGATTTATGGTTTCACTGGAACTACTAACTTTGAAGAGCTAGCTACTATTTGTACTGGTATCCATGCATCTCCTGGCTTAATCTCTAACGGTATCGTTCTTGGTATTATCTTCACTAGCTCAGCAATTTTATTCAAGATGGCTGCAGCCCCTCTACACATGTGGAGTCCGGATGTATATGAAGGTGCGCCTACTGTGGTTTCAGCATTCTTTGCTATCGTACCTAAGATTGCTATCTTTAGCCTTATTCTAAAGCTTCTTATGTACTCTCTGTATGATTTTATGGAGTCATGGCAACAATTAATCATTATTTGTTCGTTTACATCTATGGTTGTTGGTGCTTTTGGTGCACTTCAGCAGAAGAAAATTAAGCGACTACTTGCTTATTCTTCTATTGGTCATGTAGGGTATATGCTTCTTGGTTTAGCTACAGGTACTTTAGAAGGAGTACAAGGTCTAATTACTTACATCGTTATTTATATGGTGATGAGTCTGAATATTTGGACAGTGGTACTTTCTCTTCAATTCCAAGGAAAACAGGGACGTGCTAAGTATTTAACCGACCTAACTTCATTGTCTAAGATTAATCCTTTACTAGCGATTACTATCGCTTTGACTATGTTCTCTATGTCTGGTGTACCCCCTTTAGCAGGTTTCTGTGCTAAGCTTTATGTATTCTTCTCAGCAATTGAAGGTTCATTATATATGCTTGCGGTTGTTGGTGTACTTAGTTCTTGTGTAGGTGCATTCTATTATATGCGCCTTATTAAGGTAATGTTCTTTGAGAAGTCAACTTCTTGGAATATGTTCCAATCAATGGATCGAGAAAAATCTCTTGTACTAGGTTTTACTACCCTGTTCATTATGTTTTTCTTCGCTTATCCAAGCCCACTTCTTGTTGTGAGTCACAAAATGGCTCTTTCTTTATGTTTATAGAAGTAATGTCGTCTAGGTAGCTCAGTTGGTTAGAGCGAAGGACTGAAAATCCTTAGGTCGGTGGTTCAAATCCACCTCTGGACAAAAAAAATAAAAGTAACCTTGAAATTAAAAGATAGCTTGATTCGTCTCAAGTCTTTTGAGCACGGATCTTTGAATGATACTGTAGATAAGATAAAAGTATTGTCTAAAGAACACAACATCTCATTAGGGGGTGTTGTTCCTCTTCCTACAAAAAAGACAAAAATGACTCTTCTACGTTCTCCTCATGTAAATAAACAGTCACGTGAGCAGTTTGAGATACGAAAACATAGTAGAGTATTACGTGTGGAAACATTGGATAAGGAAAAGGTATTAGCTTTCTTAAAGGAAGTTAGTAATACTTGCCCTGTTGGTGTTACCATAAAAACAACTTTAGGTTTTGTGACTAAAGGTAAAGTGTAATCTTTAAAACTGGAGTGGAAGGACTCGAACCTTCGGTTTTCCATACCAAAAACGGATGCCTTACCAACTTGGCCACACTCCAAAAAGGTGTTATATTTTAAAAGGGCTCATAACTCAGTTGGTTAGAGTGTACGCTTGATAAGCGTAAAGTCGGTAGTTCAAGTCTACCTGGGCCCATTTTTCTTCTACCTTCTAATTAGGATAGAGGAACGACACTTTTTTTGGTGAAAGTGCTTTGTTTGGAGAAAGAAGGATGTAAAATAAAATGATAATAAGAGGGCAATTAGCTCAATTGGTAGAGCATCTCGTTTACACCGAGAGGGTCAGCGGTTCGAGTCCGTTATTGCCCAAAAAATTGAGGGGGTGTAGTTCAATTGGTAGAGCACATGCTTTGCAAGCATGCAGTTACCGGTTCGAGTCCGGTCATCTCCATAAAAAGCAAATCTGAAATGAAGTATCAAGTAGCAAAAGATAAGGCAAAACGTTCTCTTGCTCAGAAGCATGAGATTAGACGGGTAGCTCTTAAATATACTATTCGTAATGAAGATACATCTAAGCAAGCTCGATGGCGTTCTGCTCTTGAGTTATGCAAATTACCCCGTAATGGGTCTAAAGTGCGAGTACGTAACCGTTGTATTCTTACTGGACGGGCCAAAGGGGTTCATAGAGAGTTTCGGATCTCCCGAATAGCTCTACGTGAGTTGGCCTCTATGGGCTTAATTAATGGTGTAATGAAGTCTAGTTGGTAAAATAAAAGAATATAATCAATGAGTGCAAATTATTTACTTGCAGACATGCTTACAAAGCTACGTAATGGCCAAAAAGCCCGTTTAGGGGTTGTTAAACACATGAAAACCAATCTATGTGCGAATGTACTTGACGTTTTGATTCGAGAGGGTGTAGTTTTAAACTATTCCTCTTCAGATAACAATCTTCATATTGAGTTAAAATACTCAAACAACGAGCCGGCTATTACAAAGATATCCTGTGTATCACGCCCAAGTAGACGAGTATATACATCTGTAAAAAGCCTTTGGGATGTTCATAAAGGATTGGGCTTTCTCATCCTTTCTACACCTAAAGGTGTATTATCAGATAAAGAAGCTCGTCGCTTAAATGTAGGTGGCGAGATCTTATGTAAGGTAGTTTAATAAGAGAAGACCATTATAATTTACAATGGGTACTAAAGAATTAAAAATAATAGAATATCCTCAGACAGTAAGTATAAATACTTTAAGTACTGGAAAAGGTTTATCATTAGCTTTTACAGGGCCTTTAGGTAAAACATCTCTTTCTTTCCCCGAGGGTTTTTCTATAGAAATTAACCCAGAGGAACGGGTGTTGACTCTTAAGTGTTCTTTACCCTCTCCTAAGCTGATGAAACGTCTAATAGGAACTTTCTCTAGTCTGATAAAACAGAAAATAGAAGGTGTCTCTCAAGGTTTTAAGAAACAGCTTAATTTGGTAGGAGTGGGTTACCGAGCTAACGTAAAAGACAATAATCTAAGCTTACGTTTAGGTTATAGTCATGAGATTAATGTTGCTTTTGATGAAGATCTAGAGATTATCTGTCCTAACCAGACAACCATCTTTATTCGAGGAATAGATCTTGTCAAAGTAACACAAAAGGCAGCTGAAATTCGTTCGTGGAGATTACCTGAACCTTATAAAGGTAAAGGTATTTTTTACAAAGGAGAAACAGTACGCCGAAAAGAAGGTAAAAAGAACTAGTGCAATCGTTCTATGAGAGAACAGAATAACAAAGTACAAGAAGCCGTAAACCAGCTCTTTGATGCACGGGTACATTTGGGTCATCGTAAAAGCCGTTGGAACCCAAAGATGGCTCCGTATATCTACGGAGTACGTGAAGGTACTCATATTATAAATCTAAACGAAACAGTAGCTCTTTTAGGTAAAGCTTTACGTGTACTAGCGAACGTCTTACGAGATGGGGGTAATATCCTTTTCGTGGGAAACCGGCGTGAAAACGCTTTATTAGCAGGTGCCTTAGGAAAACGTTACCAAGAGCGTGTAGCTTTTATCAATACAAAATGGGTCGGAGGTACTTTGACTAATTGGGAAACATTTGATGAGACAAAAAAACGTTTATCCTTCAAGAAGAAAACTAAAAATAAACGTATAAGTAGTTATCTAAAGGGCTTCCCTGAAGGTTTTGGCCAGCCTGACTTAATTGTACTATTAAATGTAAATAGTAATCGTCTTATCATTCGTGAGGCGAATACCTTACATATTCCTACCATTGGTATTTTAGATACTAATTCGGATCCCGCAGGTATCACTTATCCTATTGCAGGAAATGACGACTCTGCTCGATCACATTTTTTCTATTGCCAAGCCTTTAGTTATGTGATCAACAAGAGTCTTTTTAGTGAATAAGATAAATTTTTATATGAGTATCAAAAAATCAAAACTAAAAGTTTGTGCTGCCTTAGGTGAAAACCTATGGTCGTCTTCTAAAATCGAGCGTTTTCAGAAGAAAAAATGGTTACGTGTAAAAAACCAAGGGTTTAATATACATTATCCACAAACAACCAAAAACCAAGCTCATCTACAACCAAGCGTTTACTTATACGGTAATCGATTAAAGGCTAAACAGAAACTTCGTAATTTCTACGGGAATATATCGGAGAAAAGTTTTCGGGCTTTATATAAGAAGAGTGTACGGAAAGACAATTTGGTAGGTCTTCTAGAAAGCCGATTAGATACCTTAGTATATCGGATGAATTTTGTTCCTACTCCTTTTGCTGCTCGTCAGCTTATTAGTCATGGTGCTTTTTTGGTTAATGGTAATAAGGTAACTATCAAAAGTACTCTTTTAAAACCAGGTGACTGCGTAGAGGTAGCAGATAAGGCGTGGTCACGTGTTTATCGTACAATTGAGGAACGGATAAAAGCTGAAGAATTTATTCGCCCTGTACCAAGTCACATAGAAGTAAACTATTCTATTTTAAAAGGAATCTACCTTTATGAACCTATTTTTACAGAAGTACCCTATAGTGCTCCTATGAATATCGACCTAGTAAAGGAGTTTTATAAATAAGAAACCATACGAGATTTTATCATAAAAGAGCATCAGACGGATGCCTAGGTATTAAGAACTTTGAAGGACGTATCAAAACACGAAAGGTTGTGGTGAGCGCTTTAGGCGCTGTGACCTGCAAATTTCCGAATGGGAAACCAACTTCAAGAAAGTATTGTCGATTTGACATCAATTACGCGGTGAACTGAAACATCTAAGTAGCCGTAGGAAAAAAAATCAACCGAGATTCTGTTAGTAGTGGCGAGCGAACGCGGATTAGGCCCTAATGAAAAGTAAAGGCTCTTCGAAAAGAGGTAGAAACTCTTACCAGAGAAGGTTAAAGTCCTGTAGAATTAGAAATTACTTTATCATTTTGAGTAAGACGGAGCACGTGTTATTCTGTCTGAATATTGGGGGTTCACCCTCAAAGCCTAAATATGTCTTAATAACCGATAGTGTACAAGTACCGTAAGGGAAAGGTGAAAAGAACTGGATAAGGTTGAAAAGAACCTGAAATCTGTTGCTTAAAAACGGTTGGAGCTTCCATGTGAAGTGACAGCGTACCTTTTGTATAATGGGTCAGCGACTTTGTTTTCATAGCAAGTTTAAATCGTTAGATGGAGACGTAGCAAAGACAAGTTTTAATAGAGCTTTATAGTTATGGGAGCAAGACTCGAAACCAGGTGATCTAATCATGAGCAGGTTGAAAGTGCGGTAAGACGCAGTGGAGGACCGAACCCACGTATGTGGAAAAATGCGGGGATGACTTGTGATTAGGGGTGAAAGGCCAATCAAACTTGGAGATAGCTAGTTTTCCGCGAAATCTATTTAAGTAGAGCGTTCATAAGTAAGGTTCTGGGGTAGAGCACTCAATGGGCTAGGGGGACGATAACTCCTACCAAACCCAACGAAACTCCGAATACAGAATCACAGTTTTATGAGCAGACAGACCTTGGGCGCTAAGGTCCATGGTCAAAAGGGAAACAGCCCTGAATAGACGTTAAGGTCCCAAAATCATATCTTAGTGAGAAAGGAAGTGGGAAAGTAATAACAACCAGGAGGTAGGCTTGGAAGCAGCCACCCTTTAAAGAAAGCGTAACAGCTCACTGGTCTAGTTTTCCTGCGCCGAAAATGTATAGGGGCTCAAGATATGTACCGAAACGATATTTTTTAAGGTAGCGGAACGTTCTGTAAGTCGTAGAAGAAGTGTTGTGAGATACTTTGGAGACACCAGAATAGATAATGCTGACATGAGTAACGATAAAGAATGTTTAAACATTCTCGCCGTAAGTCCAAGGGTTTCTACGAAAGGCTAAACCGCGTAGAGTTAGACGGTCCCTAAGGAAAAGACGAAAGTCGTAGCCAATGGGTAGAAGATACTAAAAGAATTCTCGAACACTATCTGTGACAGGGACCTAGATATATGAGCAATCGTATTTAAGGTCTCTCAGGAAAAAACAGTAGTGAATAAACCGTACCCTAAACCGACACAGGTGGACGAGTCGAGTAGACTCAGGCGCTTGAGAGAACCACCTTGAAGGAACTCGGCAAAATGACCCTGTAACTTCGGGATAAAGGGGGCCTTAATTAGGGAAACCTTTTTAAGGTGGCACAAAATAGGGGGTAGCGACTGTTTAATAAAAACACAGGACTCTGCTAAATTGAAAAATGAAGTATTGGGTCTGACACCTGCCCGGTGCTGGAAAGTTAAGTGAGGATGTTTAAGCATCTGACCGAAGCTCCAGTAAACGGCGGCGGTAACTCTGACCGTCCAAAGGTAGCGAAATTCCTTGTCGGGTAAGTTCCGACCTGCATGAATGGTGTAACGACTTCCCCACTGTCTCCAAGGTGGACTCAGTGAAATTGCAGTGCCCGTGAAGATGCGGGCTCTCATCAGCTAGACGGAAAGACCCCGTGCACCTTTACTACATCTTTGCAATGTAAAGTCTTCTAAGATGTGTAGGATAGGTGGGAGCTTCTTTAGGGAAGCGTCCTTGAAATACCACCCTTCTTATAAGATTCGACTAACCGTGAAGTATAAAAGTACTTCCGGGACCTTGCATGGTTGGTAGTTT